>Ga0209121_10000363_pt1 | contig 47809 bp, 50 predicted proteins | sample Cruoilmetagenom3_FD_187292 | JGI IMG/M metagenome (GOLD analysis project Ga0209121, IMG submission 187292) | Oil polluted marine microbial communities from Coal Oil Point, Santa Barbara, California, USA - Sample 3 (SPAdes) (version 2) | ecosystem: Environmental > Aquatic > Marine > Oil seeps ... | reverse complement strand
TGATGGCACACTCTCTGTTTGTGCGATTGCCAACTGCGGCAAGCAGATACACAAACAGAGAGTGAAAATACGGCGAAACATGTACGTTTACCCAATCGCTTTCATCACAGCCTCACCCAGCCCCGCAGGGCTTTCGGCAACCACGATGCCCGCGCTTTTCATCGCTTCGATCTTGTCTTCCGCGCCGCCTTTGCCACCGGCAACAATCGCGCCCGCGTGGCCCATGCGGCGGCCCGGAGGCGCTGTGCGGCCGGCGATAAAGCCGGCAATCGGCTTGGAAATGCCCTTCGCGGCCATGTCTTTGATATACTGGGCCGCGTCTTCCTCAGCCGAGCCGCCGATTTCCCCGATCATAATAATGCTCTGGGTTTCGTCGTCATGCAGCAGCAAATCAAGCGCGTCGATATGCTCAAAGCCCTTAATCGGGTCACCACCGATGCCAATACAGGTGCTTTGCCCAAGGCCGATATCGGTGGTTTGCTTCACGGCTTCATAGGTCAGCGTGCCGGAGCGGGAAACAACCCCAACCGAGCCGCGCTTGTGAATGTGCCCCGGCATAATGCCGATTTTGCAGGCATCCGGCGTAATAACCCCCGGGCAGTTTGGCCCGATCAGGATAGAGGCGGAGCCCTCAAGCGAGCGCTTTACCTTCATCATATCGAGCACCGGAATGCCCTCGGTAATGCAGACAATCAGCTCCAGCTCGGCGTCAATCGCCTCAAGGATCGCATCTGCTGCAAAAGGCGGCGGCACATAGATCGCGGTCGCGTTCGCTTCCGTCACATGCTTGGCCTCGGCCACAGTGTTAAAGATCGGCAGGCCGATATGGCTCTGCCCGCCTTTACCGGGGGTAACCCCGCCGACCATTTTGGTGCCATAAGCAATCGCTTGCTCTGAGTGGAATGTCCCCTGCGAGCCCGTCAGGCCTTGGCAGATGACTTTGGTATTTTCGTTTACAAGTACGGCCATGAATCAGGCTCCCTTCACAGCTTTAACAATTTTTTCAGCAGCATCACCAAGGTCATCGGCAGCAATCACATCCACGTCGGAATTGTTGATGATCTCTTTGCCTTTTTCCACGTTGGTGCCTTCAAGCCGCACAACCAGCGGCACTTTCAGGCCCACTTCTTTAACGGCGGCAATCACCCCATCGGCGATCACATCGCAGCGCATGATGCCACCAAAGATGTTCACCAGAATGCCTTTTACATTCGGGTCTGAAGTGATGATCTTGAAGGCTTCGGTCACCTTCTCGGTGGTCGCCCCGCCGCCGACATCAAGGAAGTTGGCAGGGGAGGAGCCGTAGAGCTTGATGATGTCCATCGTCGCCATCGCCAGCCCCGCGCCGTTGACCATGCAGCCGATCTCGCCATCCAGCGAGATATAGTTGAGGTCAAACTTGGAAGCTGCCAGTTCTTTCGGGTCTTCTTCGGTTTCGTCGCGCAGCGCCATGATCTCTGGCTGGCGATACATCGCGTTGCCGTCAAAGCCCATTTTGGCGTCGAGGCACACGAGGTCTCCTTCGGTGGTGACGATCAGCGGGTTGATCTCCAGCATCTCGCAATCGCGCTCGATGAACAGCTTGTAGAGCTGGTTGATGAGCTGCACACATTGTTTAACAGCCTTGCCCTCAAGCCCGAGCGCAAAAGCCACACGGCGGCCATGGAAGCCGGAAATGCCGGAGGCCGGGTCTACGCTGAAGCTCAGGATTTTTTCGGGGGTGCTGGCGGCTACTTCCTCAATGTCCATGCCGCCTTCGGTGGAGCATACAAAAGAAACACGCGAGGAACCGCGGTCCACAAGAAGGGCGAGGTAAAGCTCGGTGGCAATGCTGGCGCCATCTTCTATGAACACACGGTTCACTACCTTACCGGCAGGGCCGGTTTGGTGGGTGACCAAGGTGCGGCCTAGCATTTTCTGCGCTTCTTCGGCAGCTTCGGATACCGACTTGGCAATACGAACACCACCGGCCTCTCCCGCTTCGGGTTCGATAAAGGACCCTTTCCCACGCCCGCCTGCATGGATTTGGGCTTTCACAACCCAGATCGGGCCATCAAGCTCACCAGCGGCAGTTTTGGCATCTTCGGCTTTAAGCACCGGGCGGCCATCGGATATCGGCGCGCCGTATTCGCCCAAAAGTTTTTTGGCTTGATACTCGTGGATATTCATAGGCGTGTCCCTTTTTGCAGCGGTTTTTTGATATGTGCGCTTGATTAGGTAAAGAATTGGTTTTGTTCCGGAGCATTAGACATGAAAAATCGATCCTGCAAAGCCATTTTGTCGCAGTTCGGGTAAAATGAAGGTGATTAGTTGGTTTTGTGATCACAGTAAAAAAATTAGTGATCACAAAATTGGAAATTGACCAAGCTGATTGGGAAAGCTCTATAAATATGCTGTTCTTTTAATTAAGTCGGGGCTGATGAATGATTCCAACACATCCCGTTGGCTGGGGGACAGGTTGTTAAATGACACGGTCCGCGCCTTTTCCCGGTAGGCCTCGATCGACAATTCCTGCAATACAAAGTCGCGCATGCGCCCTTCCGGTAGGGCCATTTCCTGCCTTGCGGGCTGCAAAAAACTGGAAAAGCGCGCGAAGGTCTCCTGTGTTTTCAGGAGTAAATCTTCATATCGAACAACGTGGATATTGTCGAAATTTGCCGCAAATTCCAGATAGCTCGAAACTTTTTCCGCCCACAAAACAAGGGGTGACGGCAGTGTTTCGTTGTTTAGCCCGTCTCGTGCCCGGGTTTTCCAGGGGGAAGAAATAAATGCATCAAAAGAGGCTGGAACCTTTCCCATCGCATGAAACGGGTTTTCGTGCATTGAGCGCGCCCAGGAAACCGGATGGCGGATGCTACAGATCAGCAAAAAATCTTTGGGCTGAATGAATTGGTCGACGAGATTTTGGCTGATAACCGCGTGTTTCCATCCTCCATTCTCACCCAGCACCTTCTTGTGCCGCCAATCGGAAAACCGCTCACGGAGGTACGGTTTTAGGAAATTTGGCGTGCCTCTGCGTGTGAGAATGAACTGCTGGACCTTTGTCGGACGCATGGCGCGCGGCAAGACCGATACATCAAAATTTTGCGCAAGCGTCTGCTCAAGAAAATTGGTTCCCGAATTGCGTTCGCCCATTACTTTGATTTTGACCGACATATCAGACCATTTTCCCTCAAGCGCTGCCAGAGCACATTTTGCACGAGACACATAGTACGAAAACGGAGGGTATCCGTTGGAAACCGGGAAATAAACACAAAGGTCCGGTCATGTCAGATTCGTCATGACCGCCTTGGAAAAAAGAGCGCAATCGTTTGATAGCGCTCTTTTTTGCATTCAATTTTATCTAGGCCAGCGAACCGTCGATAGAAATACAGGCCTCGACCAGACCGGCAACCGCATTTGCAGATTTATCAAACATGGCCTGCTCTTCGGCATTGAGCTTGATTTCGACAATTTTTTCGACCCCGCCAGCGCCGATGATGGTTGGCACACCAACATAGGTGTCTTTCAACCCGTAAGCGTCTTCGACATGGGCTGCGCATGGTAGCAAGCGTTTTTGGTCACCCAAATAGGCTTCGGCCATTTGAATAGCGCTTGCGGCAGGGGCATAAAAAGCGGAACCGGTTTTCAGGAGGCCGACAATTTCAGCACCGCCGTCACGGGTGCGCTGAATTATAGCATCCATTTTTTCCTGCGTGGTCCAGCCCATTTCGATCAGGTCAGGGAGCGGGATACCAGCAACGGTGGAGTAACGCGGGAGCGGCACCATTGTGTCACCGTGGCCACCGAGCACAAAGGCGGTTACGTCTTTAACCGACACGTCAAATTCTTCTGCCAAGAAAGTGCGGAAACGGGCGCTATCGAGCACACCGGCCATGCCGCATACTTTATTATGTGGAAGGCCAGAGAACTCACGCAGGGCCCAAACCATGGCGTCCAGCGGGTTGGTGATGCAGATCACAAAGGCGTTTGGCGCGTGGTCGCGGATGCCTTCGCCAACAGATTTCATAACCTTCAAGTTGATGCCCAACAGGTCGTCGCGGCTCATGCCCGGCTTGCGGGCCACGCCAGCGGTAACGATGCACACGTCCGCATCGGCGATGGCGGAGTAATCATTGGCACCGCTCATGGCGGCGTCATAGCGATCAACCGGTGCGCTTTCAGCGATATCCAGTGCTTTGCCTTGAGGGATGCCCTCTGCAATATCGAACAGGACAACATCGCCCAGTTCTTTCATAGCTGCTAAGTGAGCCAAAGTGCCGCCGATTTGTCCAGCGCCGATCAGGGCGATTTTTGCGCGTGCCATGGTATACTCTCCTGGAGTTTCATTAATTTCGCCCCATGGAGTATCGCTAATTGTGATTCTCCGCAAGTCACAGAATCTTCACAAATGCACTTGTTTTTCGCATATGCTCAATTATGCTGCTGCACTGCAGCATATATTCAAGAGGCCCGATATGACACATCCTTTTCGCTCCGTGCTTTATCTTCCCGGATCGCGCGAGCGCGTGCTGGAGAAAGCCAAAGGCCTTCCGGCTGACGCGCTGATCTTTGATCTGGAAGACGCGGTCGCGCCCGAAGAAAAAGAGGCGGCGCGCGGTCTGGTTTGCGGAATGATCCGTAGCGGTTATGGCGCGCGCAAGCGCCTGATCCGGGTGAACGGGCTGGACACCGAATGGGGAGAGGATGACCTGGCAGCCGCAATCGAAGCCGAACCCGATGGCATATTGATCCCCAAGGTGGACGGGCCTGAAATTTTAACAGGCATCGCCAGCCGGCTAAAAGGGAAAACTCGGATTTGGGCGATGATGGAAACCCCGTTGGGGATACTGAACGCAAAAGAAATTGCAGGCAGCACACCGCTTCTCGAGGGTTTTGTGATCGGAACCAACGACTTGGTGAAAGACCTGTTTGCCAGCCACACGCCTGACCGTGCGCCCGTGATGACCTCCCTTTCGCTTTGCTTGCTCGCTGCGCGTGCTTTTGGGCTGGTATGTGTGGATGGCGTTTATAACGCCTTTAAAGATGATGACGGATTGCGGACTGAATGTGAGCAAGGGCTAAATATGGGATTTGATGGCAAAACCTTGATTCATCCGGCGCAAGTTAGCATTGCCAATGAAGTTTTTGCACCGGACGCGGCGGCGCTGGAGCTCGCGCGGCGCTACATCGAAGCCTTTGAGAATGCCTCCGGCGTGGCCGTTGTCGATGGAAAAATCGTCGAAAACCTGCATGTGGAAAATGCCGTGCGTTTGCTGGCCAAGGCCGATATGATCGCCAAAATGAACAATTAGGGGATCAACATGAATTTACTCATCGCAGGGCTTGTGCTTTGGGCTATAGCCCATTTTTTTAAACGCCTGGCGCCTGAAATGCGCGCGAGCATGGATGCAAAACTGGGCGCGGGGCTGTCCAGAGGCATCATGAGTTTGCTGATTCTGGTGTCGCTGGCGCTGATGGTGGTTGGCTATCGCGCCGCACCTGTCGAATTTGTGTTCGACTCTCCGGGCTGGATGAAACACTTAAACAATACGCTAATGCTTGTTTCCGTTGCTTTGTTGGGTATGGGCAGTTCTAAAGGGCGGGCGCGCACTTGGATGCGCCACCCGATGCTAGCCGGTGTTATAGTTTGGAGCGGCGCACATTTACTGGTGAACGGGGATGTAGCTTCCATTGTATTGTTTGCCGGCATGGCGATCTGGGCCGTGGCAGAGATGCTTTTGATCAATATGCAAGAAGGCAAATGGCAACGCCCCGAGGCTGGCCCCGTTTCGGGTGATATCAAGTGGCTGGTTATCTCGGCTGTCGTATTTGCGGTGATTACAGGGCTCCATATCTGGATCGGCCCAAGCCCGTTTGGAGGATAAAATGCTGGCATATCGACTATTGACGGAGGATGACACCTCCGCTTTTTGCCATAAGGTCTCTGAGGCGTTGGCCAAGGGGTGGTCGCTTCAGGGCGATCCGGTGATGACATATGATTCCGGCCGTGGTGTTGTGCGCTGTGCGCAGGCCGTTGTGAAAGAATACGAGGGTGAATACTCACCCGAAATGAAACTGGGGCAGGTATGAGCAAAACCAATTCCGGCTATTTCTTTGAGGATTACCGGCTAGGGCAGGTTTTTGAGCACGCAGTGCCGCGCACAATTTCCGGCGGGGAGCGCGCCCTTTATACAGCGCTCTATCCATCCCGCTTTGCGCTTTATTCGTCTGACGAGTTTGCGCGGGCCTGCGGATTGCCGGAAAGCCCGATCGAAGACCTCGCGGCTTTTCATGTTGTTTTTGGAAAAACCGTACCGGATATTTCGCTCAACGCGGTTGCCAATCTCGGCTATGCCGAAGCCCGGTTTTTGAAACCCGTTTATGCGGAGGATACCTTATCAACCCGCTCGGAAGTGATTGGGCTCAAGCAGAATTCAAACGGGAAAAGCGGCGTTGTCTGGGTGCGGTCAACCGGAACCAACCAACATGGCGAGCCAGTGCTGGAATATGTGCGCTGGGTCATGGTTAGGAAAGGAAATCCTGAGGCGCCTGCACCGGAAACCGCAATTCCAGAGTTAAAGGCATCACTCGAAGCTACCGACCTGCCGATCCCCGCCGGATTGAGCTTTGATACCTACGATTTCACGCAGTCCGGAGAGCCACACCGGCTCGGCGATTACGCCATCGGTGAAGTGATCGACCACGTAGACGGAGTGACCGTCGAAGAGGCTGAACATATGATTGCCACACGGCTATGGCAGAACACAGCCAAGGTGCATTTTGACGCCAGTCAACGGCCAGACGGTAAGCGCCTGATCTATGGTGGCCATGTAATCTCTATGGCGCGGGCGCTCAGCTTCAACGGGTTGGCCAATGCGCAAATGGTCGTTGCGATCAACGGAGGCACCCACGCCAACCCGTGTTTCTCGGGAGATACCATTCGTGCGCGCTCAGAGGTGCTGGACAAGGCAGGAGTCAACGGAATCGGGGCCGTCCGGTTGCGGTTGCAGGCCTATACGGGAGCCGCAGGCCAAAGTCTTGACAAGGTCGAGGGGAAATACCCTCCGCATGTATTGCTTGATCTGGATTACTGGGCGCTCATGCCGATATGACAGGCAAGATCTTCTGCCTCGGGTTTCAGAAAACCGGTACATCCTCCTTGGCCAAGGCTCTCAAGGGCCTCGGATTTACCGTTGGTTCCGCTCATGTTCAGTTGAATAAACGTATCCGTTGGGATTCCGAAGATCTCGATCAAGAGATTTCCGAGATGGTTCTGAATATCGCAAAAGGCGTGGATGTTCTCGAAGATTCGCCTTGTCCGTTTCTGTTTCAAGAGCTGGATGAGGCCTTTCCGCACTCCAGGTTTATTTTGACGGAAAGAGACAGTGATAGCTGGCTGCAAAGCTACCAAAACTATTTTCCCGACAGAAACAACCCATTGCGCCGATGGATGTATGGTGTTGACCGGTTTTCGGGAAACGAGGCGACATATCGCGCGTTGTTCGAGCGACAGAATGCCAAAATAAAGGCCCATTTTAAAGACCGGCAAGATGATTTTCTGGTGATGAACCTCCCGAACGGCGATGGCTGGCCCGAATTGGTCAACTTTTTGGGAAAAGACTTTTTAAAGCCGTTTCCGCACGCGAATAAAACAATCGGCTGAATTGTGATCACTTAAATTTTTAATGTGATCACATATAGCAGTTTTGTGTCACTATCTGGATACATCGGGATACAATGCCGCGAATTAACTTGCCCGAAAGCCTATTTTGCGTAAACCTGCGACAAAAGAGACTCTGAGTGTGCTTTGAGGCTCGAAAACCAGTCAGGAGATCAATATGGCAGATGTGAACCGGGGCAATCGCCCGCTTTCACCCCATCTTTCCATTTACCGCCCGCTCTACACCATGATCCTGTCGATCACCCACCGGATTACCGGGGTGGGCATGGCCGTGAGCCTTACAATGATCACATGGTGGTTTCTGGCGCTGGCCATTAACGAAAAATATTTCGAACTTGCCAACGCGATGCTGACTTCGGTTGTTGGCGGTTTTGTTCTGATCGTTTCTCTCTGGGCGCTTTCCTTTCACCTTTGCAACGGGATCCGGCACCTTTTTTGGGATTCGGGCAAAGGGTTCGAGCTGGAGACAGCGTGGCGCTCGGGGCTGGCTGTGCTGGCTGGGTCAGTTGTGCTCACCATCATCGGTGTTCTCGTTTCAAGGGGGGTATTCTGATGCGGTATCAAACAGACAGACAGCGGGTCGAAGGTCTAGGGTCTGCCAAGGACGGAACGATGGAATGGTGGCGGCAGCGGATAACCGCAGTGGCCCTTATTCCGCTTGTTTTCCTTTTTGTGCTACCGCTTTCAAGGGCCATGGGCCAGGATTATGACGATGTCCTCAAAATTTACGAGCATCCGTTTAACGCGATCGTGGCGGTACTGTTTTTCATAACCATCATGTCTCATTTGCGGCAGGGTTTGCAGGAAGTGATCGTGGATTATGTGCATGGCAAAGCGATGATGACCATCGCGCTGCTCGCCAACACAATGTTTACAACGCTGATCGGTGTGACCGGCGTTTTTTCAGTTGCCAAAATCGCGTTTGGCGGTTGAGTTCGGAGAATTATCATGGCTGCATATGAATTTATCGACCACGAATATGATGTGGTGGTTGTGGGCGCGGGCGGTGCCGGGTTGCGCGCAACACTGGGTATGGCGGAACAAGGGCTAAAAACCGCTTGTGTCACCAAAGTATTCCCGACGCGGAGCCATACCGTAGCTGCGCAGGGCGGCATTGCAGCGAGCCTTTCCAACATGGGGCCCGATAATTGGCAGTGGCATATGTATGACACGGTTAAGGGGTCGGACTGGCTTGGAGACATGGATGCGCAGGAATACCTCGTGCGCCACGCGCCCGAGGCGGTTTACGAGCTTGAGCATTATGGCGTCCCGTTCTCCCGCACCGAAGAGGGCAAGATTTACCAGCGGCCATTTGGTGGCCACACCACAGAATTTGGCGAAGGCCCGCCCGTGCAGCGCACTTGCGCGGCGGCGGACCGCACCGGCCACGCCATGCTGCACACGCTTTACGGCCAGTCGCTCAAGCAAAAAGCCGAGTTTTACATCGAGTATTTTGCAATTGATTTGCTGCGCGGTGTGGATGGCTCGATTCAGGGCGTTCTGGCCTGGAAGCTGGATGACGGAACCTTGCACCGGTTCAATGCCAAAATGACCGTGTTGGCGACAGGCGGCTATGGTCGCGCATACTTTAGCTGCACCTCGGCGCATACCTGCACCGGCGATGGCGGCGGTATGGTGGCGCGGCAAGGCCTGCCACTGCAAGATATGGAATTTGTGCAATTCCACCCGACCGGCATTTACGGTGCCGGTATGCTCATCACCGAAGGGGCGCGCGGCGAGGGGGGTTACCTGACCAATTCCGAGGGCGAGCGCTATATGGAGCGCTACGCGCCGACCTATAAAGACCTAGCCTCGCGGGATGTGGTTTCGCGCTGCTCTACCATCGAGATTCGCGAAGGGCGCGGGGTTGGCCCAAACAAGGACCATGTTTACCTGCACCTTGACCACCTGCCGCCCGAGGCGTTGGCCGAGCGCCTTCCCGGGATATCAGAAAGTGCCAAGATTTTCTCGGGTGTGGATGTCACCAAAGAGCCGATTCCGGTGCTGCCGACCGTTCACTATAATATGGGCGGAATTCCGACCAATTATTGGGGGGAAGTGCTGAACCCGACTGCGGATAACCATGATGCTATCCAGCCCGGCCTGATGGCCGTGGGCGAAGCGGGTTGCGCATCGGTCCACGGTGCGAATCGCCTCGGCTCCAACTCGTTGATTGACCTCGTGGTTTTTGGTCGCGCGGCGGCCATTAAAGCCGGAGAGGTGATTGATGCGCATGCACCCAATCAGGCCTTTGACGAAGCATCGGTTGAAGCGGCGATGGATCGGTTTGACAACCTGCGCCACGCGCGCGGTGGTACGCCCACCGCCGATCTTCGGCTTGATATGCAAAAAACCATGCAAAACGATGCAGCGGTTTTCCGCACGTCTGATTCCCTTAAAGAGGGCTGCGAGAAGATGGAGTCGGTGGCGGCAAAGATGGCAGACATCAATGTTTCGGACCGCTCCATGATCTGGAACTCGGATTTAATGGAGACCCTTGAACTGGGTAACCTGATGCCAAATGCGCTGGCGACCATCGTTTCAGCCGAGGCCCGCAAGGAAAGCCGCGGCGCCCACGCGCATGAGGATTTCCCGGACCGCGATGACAAGAACTGGCGCAAACACTCGCTGGCGACCATCGGGGATGACTGGAATGTGAAATTGAGTTATCGTGATGTGCATGTTAACCCGCTCACCCCTGAAAACGAGGGTGGGATTGAGGTGAAGCGACTGGCACCTAAAAAACGGGTGTATTGATTAAGGAGCATGTTATGAAGCGTATTTTGCTAGTACCGGCGGTTTTTTTTGCCGCCTGCACACCTACGTTGGAGACAATGACCCATGCCGACGCGGTGGCCATGTGTCAGGCGCAGGCAGACGAAGCCGCGCAAGTGGTATCTGGTACGGCTTCCGCTGGCGTGAATTCCGCGACCGGGCCGACCTTTGGTCTGGGGCTCAGCCTTAATCTGACTCCGCGCCCGCGTGCACAAACTTTTGAAGCTTGCATGAACGATCTCGCCGCCAATGGCCAAATAGTTGAGGGAACCTAAATGAAGCATATCATCTTACTCTGTGGGGCACTCGCGCTGGGCGCATGCACCATCAATGGCGTAACTCTTGACCCGAGCCGCTCTACGACAGCCATTGCACCGGATTATTTGGAGCTCACACCTGACGAGCAAAATATCTGGGCAACTTTGACAGATGCACAACGCAAACGCGCCATTCAGTTCATCACAAATGGCGCCACACTGGTTGCCTCTCTCGGAGATAAGTAACGATGGTTGAATTCACGCTCCCGAAGAACTCGCGCATGAAGGCTGGCAAAATCTGGCCCAAGCCCGAGGGCAAAGATGTCCGGGCGGTCAAGATTTACCGCTTTGATCCGGATTCGGGAGAGAATCCACGGCTGGATACCTATTATATCGACCTCGCGGATTGCGGACCGATGGTGCTGGACGCGCTCATCAAGATTAAAACCGAAATTGACCCGACACTGAGCTTCCGTCGCTCTTGCCGCGAGGGGATTTGTGGCTCTTGTGCGATGAATATCGACGGGATCAACACGCTCGCCTGCCTCTACGGGCTGGATGAAATGAAGGGTGATGTCAAAATTTACCCGTTGCCGCATATGCCGGTTGTGAAAGACCTGATCCCCGACCTCACCCATTTTTATGCCCAGCATGCCAGCATTATGCCGTGGCTCGAAACCAAAACGAACCGTCCAGCCAAAGAATGGCGTCAAAGCATTGAAGATCGCAAAAAGCTTGATGGTCTTTACGAATGTGTGATGTGTGCCAGTTGCTCGACTTCTTGTCCGAGCTATTGGTGGAACGGGGATCGTTACCTCGGACCGGCAGCGCTTTTACATGCCTACCGCTGGATCATCGACAGCCGTGACGAGGCCACCGGTGAACGGCTGGATGATCTTGAAGATCCGTTTAAGCTTTACCGGTGTCACACCATCATGAATTGCACCCGCAGTTGCCCCAAAGGGTTGAACCCTGCCAAGGCAATTGCCGAGGTCAAAAAGCTGATGATTGCCCGTAAGGTATAGTCTGTGGTTGAGCCGGAATTTGACGGGATCGACCGCCAGCTCAATGCGGCGGCATCCCGCAAGTTTCGGGTTTTCGGGATCCGTCGGTGCGGGCAGCATGCCGTTATAAACTGGCTATTGCGCAATTGCGGGCAAGAAAACCATATATTTCTAAACAGTTGTACGATGGGGAAATCGGCAATTCGAACCTGCGGCCAATCCGAGATTAATGGCAGGCAGGCGCGAAGGGCACACCCTCTGAAAAAGATGCTTGAGCCACTTCTTACACAGGGTAAAAGCCCCTTTGTGTTGATTTCATATGAAGCGGGGTATCCGCCAAGCCAGTTTGAAGCGGGGAATCTTACCAACGGGTTTAGCAATCGGGACTTTGAAAGCGAAATTCTGATAACGCGAAGTTTTGTAAACTGGTTGCCCTCGTTTATCAGATTGATGCGGGTGATGAACCGCAGCGCTGAGCCGCAAGGTCTCGACATTAGTGCTGGCATAACCTTCGAAATGCAGCGCTACAGGGATCATTTGATCGCGGCGCTGGCTAGTGAACATAGGGTTATTTCATTTGATAATTGGTTCACCGAGCCGGAATACCGGCTTTCCATACTGGAAGCTCTGGACCTTCCGGCAATCGATAATGGTTTGGGCGAGGTGCAGGTATATGGCGGCGGTTCGTCTTTTACCAAGTTTGCGTTGGGAGCCAATGAGCTAGAGCTAAACTCCCGCTGGAAATCCATGTTGGAAGACCCGTTTGCCAAGCAATTCCTGAAGCTGGCCCAAAAGGATATCCGGCTTATGACCGCGCTGGAGCGGGGGTATCCGGAAGATATTGGCCTGATGAACAAGCTGCTCAAGAACACGTGAGCGCAGCCTCCGCAAGCCTGTGATACAAGTCCAAAAACACGGGATTTTTCAATGAGAATACTTGCTATTTTGGCCTTGATAATTGCGACACCGGTGGTGGCCCAGCAACAAGCCCCAAATCATTTGCTGGGGCAAAATTCCCCCTATCTTCGGCAGCACCTTTATAACGTGGTGGATTGGTACCCTTGGGGTGAAGAAGCCCTCGAAAAAGCGCAGCTTGAAGGGAAACCGATTTTTCTTTCTGTCGGTTATGCCTCCTGCCATTGGTGCCACGTGATGGAGGAAGAAAGCTTTGAGGACGAGACAATTGGTGCCTTTCTCAATGAACATTTTATCTCGATCAAGATGGACAGGGAAGAGCGCCCGGACCTTGACGAGCAGTTCATGCTGATGACCCAAACGGTGGCGGGCAGCGGCGGCTGGCCGAACTCGGTTTTTCTAACCAGCGAAGCCGCGCCTTTTTATGGGGGCACCTATTTTCCGCCCGATACGTTTTTGTCAATTCTCGCCCAGATCGAGGAGCTGTGGCGAAAGGATCGCGCAGGCATTGAAGCAAGCGCGCAAGAGTTAAGCGAGATTGTGCGCGCCTATTTGGTGAGAAAAGCGCGGGCGCGGCCATTGACGCCGGAATTGGTCCGCTCGGTGGCGCAGCGCATGCTTTTGACCATGGACGAATTTAACGGAGGCTTTGGCGTAGCTCCCAAGTTCCCCCAAGAAAGCAGCCTGCTGTTTTTGCTGGATTTGGCTGAACGGGAAGCGGATGAAGAATTGCTGGAAGTTGTGAAACTTGCAGCCATCGGGATGATCAACGGCGGGTTGCACGATCAGGTCGGGGGCGGCTTTCATCGTTACACAATAGACAACGACTGGTCCGTGCCGCATTTCGAGAAAATGCTTTATAATCAGGCCCTGATCGGAAGGCTTCTTTTGCGGCTGGACGGATTGCAGCCCGACCCCGCTTTCGAACGCGCAGCCAAGCGCGCGTTTGATTACGTGTTGCGGGATATGCAAGCGCCGGATGGCGGGTTTTATGCGGCCGAGGACGCGGATTCCTTGACCGAAAACGGCGAAAGGGAAGAGGGTGTTTTCTATGTCTGGACTCGGTCGCAAATTCGCGCGGCAGCCACTGACGAGGCCGAATTCCTGATCGGTGCGCTCAATGTGCGCGAAGATGGCAACTTCGAGGGATCAAACACGCTTCGGTCTATTGGATTTTCCGGCGATCTTTTGCGGCTCGACGCAGGGTTGGAACGATTGAGGTTATCAAGATCGGACAGGGTTCGGCCAAGGCTCGACAATAAAATCCTGATGGGCTGGAATGCTGAAATGATCAAAACACTGGCCAAAGCGGCAGAGGTTTATAACCGACCCGACTATTTGGCCGCAGCGCAACGCGCGGCGACTTTTATCATGTTGAACATGCGTGAAGAAGAAGGATATTTGCGCGTTACTGTCGGACGGGAGGCAAATATTGCGGCACAATTGCCGGACTATGCCGGCTTCGGGCGGGCGCTTGTGGCTTTGCACGATGTTGATCCCGAAGGGGGCTGGCTGAATGAAGCCGAGCGCATTGCTCATTATCTTGTGGCGCATTTTCAGGAAGAATCCGGTGTGTTTCGCATGAATGCAACGCCTGAAGGGCTGGGGCCGTTCCTTCCGTTTGACGATGGTGAAGTGCCCTCGGGCAATGCACAGGCCCAGCGGCTGTTTAGCGCTTTGGCGCGGCGCAGTCCTGATGCCTTTTTCATCCAGCAAGCCAGCGCGCTGGCAGACACGCTTTCCGGCAACGCATTAACAGCACCCGAACAGCGGGCCGCAGCTATTGCGGCGGTAGATGCGCAAAACCGCGGCGATGTTGGGTTGCGCAGGTCTGTTGCTCACGGGGCGGTTCAGGTGCAGGCAGAGATAGATCGCGAAGCGGGGCGGGTCACGCTTGCAATAACGGTCGCGGAGGGCTGGCACATCAACGCCCACAAACCGTTGGAAGACTATTTTATTCCCACAGAAGTTTTTGTGAATGACACAGCGCTTGCCGCTGACGCTTATCCCGAGCCGTTGATCACCACATTGGCCTTTAATAGGGAAAACCCGTTGGCTCTTTATGACGGAAAGCTACACCTTAGTGCGCCAATTGGTGAGGGCGGAAATACTGTGAAATTAGCTTTGCAATCTTGCAGCGATGAAATCTGTCTGGCACCGGAAATTCTGACATTCAGTTTTTGGTAATCGCTTTTGAAAGAGCCAAAACGAAGACGGCGGAGAACATCTCCGCCGCCAAGTGATTTGATCTGTAGTGGCTACACGTCCATGCAGACATATTTCATTTCAAGATAATCCTCGACGCCGTGGTGGGAGCCTTCCCGCCCGAGGCCGGATTGTTTAACCCCGCCAAACGGCGCAACTTCGGTCGAGATCAATCCGGTGTTCACGCCAACCATGCCGTACTCAAGTGCTTCGGCGACGCGCCAGACGCGGCTAAGATTGTTGGCATAAAAGTAGCTGGCAAGGCCAAAGATGGTATCATTGGCTTGTTCGATCACATCGGCCTCGTCGGTGAAGCGAAACAGCGGGGCCACCGGCCCAAAGGTTTCATCATTGGCGACCTGCATGTCACGAGTCACGCCGGTGAGAATAGTTGGCTCGAAGAAGGTGCCACCCAGCGCATGGCGGTGGCCCCCGGTGGTGACAGAAGCGCCTTTGGCCGTCGCATCAGCGATATGCTCTTCCACTTTGGAAACAGCCGCTTGCGTGATCAGCGGACCGGCGATGATGCCTTCGTCAAAGCCATCCCCCACCTTCATGTTGCCCACAGCTTCGGCCATTTTGGCGGCAAATTCGTCGTAAACGCCGTCCTGCACGTAAATCCGGTTGGCGCACACGCAGGTTTGGCCGTTATTGCGGTATTTGGCGATCATGGCGCCCTCGACAGCGGCGTCTAGATCAGCGTCATCAAAGACGATAAACGGGGCGTTGCCACCAAGTTCCATCGACATTTTCATTACCTGAGCCGCGCCTTGGGCGAGCAGGATTCGGCCCACATTGGTGGAGCCGGTAAAGGTGAGTTTGCGAACTTTGGGGTTGTTGGTGAACTCTTTGCCAACCTCGGAGGCATGGCTGGAAGGCACCACTGAGAAGACACCCTTTGGTACGCCCGCACGCTCGGCGAGCAGCGCCATGGCCAATGCCGAAAGCGGGGTTTCGGCGGCCGGTTTTGCCACAAAAGTGCAGCCGACAGCGAGCGCCGGGCCAACCTTGCGCGCGATCATCGCGTTGGGGAAGTTCCACGGGGTAATCGAAGCCACCACACCAACCGGTTGCTTGAGCACCATGATACGCTTGGAAGGCTGATGGCCCGGGATTGTTTCCCCATTGATGCGCTTGGCTTCTTCGGAAAACCATTCGATAAAGCTGGCACCATACAGGATTTCGCCTTTGGCCTCGGGCAGGGGTTTGCCCATTTCAGCAGTCAGGATTGCGCCGAGGTCATCGGCATTTTCGACCATCAAATCATACCAGCGGCGCAGAACGGCGGCGCGTTCTTTGCCGGTGCGGGCCGCCCAGTCTTTTTGGGTGGCATAGGCAACATCAATCGCGCGGGTGGTTTCAGCCACGCCGCAATCGGCTACGTCACAAATTACATCCCCGCGCGCGGGGTTGGTAACAGCCAGTGTCGCGCCATCATCGGCATCTACCCATTCGCCGGCCACGAAGGCCTTGGTGATCAGTAGGGACGGGTCTTTGAGTTTTGAGATCAGATCGGTTTTATCGAGCATTGGGCCTCTCCATAAAGAAATTTCGCCGCGATGATGAGCGGTTTGCGATAATTTCGCAAGCGGATTTGCCGGATTCCTGAATTATGGTAAGATATTTCAAAAGGGGGGGCGAGTTGGCCAACAAAACGCAAGAAAACAACGCAGATGTATCTGCATTTCTGGACAGTGTCGAAAACCCGCAACGGCGCGCGGACACGAAGGCCGTTTGCGAGATGATGGCGCGGATATCCGGCGAACCCGCAAAAATGTGGGGCACCGCCATTATTGGCTTTGGTAACTACCACTATAAATACGCAAGCGGGCGCGAAGGGGATTTTATGCGCGTTGGCGTCTCACCCCGAAAAGCAGCGACAACAGTCTACATCCTGCCCGGTTATACCGATTTTGGCTATATTCTGGCGCGGCTCGGGAAGCACAAAAAAGGAAAGTCCTGCCTCTATATCAATAAGCTGAGTGATATTGACCTAGCCGTGCTAGAAGAGCTGATCGTGGCAGGGCTTGAGGATATGGCGAAGCGGTATCCTGCGAGTTAGAGCCGCAGGGGCAGATTATCCAACACCATGCGAGACATGTAACACGATTTCCACAGAAGATCTGTGGATGGTACGCAGGCTCCCTTCTGCACTCGCACCATTCGCAGGGGCGTTAACACGGAGGTAATCGAAGTGCCCTGCCCGGACGAAGGTGATTGAGCCTTTACCGCAACTGCCGCACTGCCTCTCCCAGCGCGATACCTGAAGATACCGCGACATTAAGCGAGCGTCCGCCCCCCGGCATCGGGATGAGCAGGCGGGCATCAGCGGCCATGGCCACGTCATCCGGCACTCCGGCGCTCTCTCTTCCGGTCATCAAAATATCACCGGCTTGGAACTTAAAATCCCACAAGGGTGTGGCGGATTTTGTGGTTAAGAGAATCAGTCGGCCTTCCCGTTGCTCTTGAAATAATTCCCATGAATCGTGGCGGGTGATATCCGCAATATCAGCATAATCCATTGCAGAGCGCCGCAGAGCTTTAACCGAAAACGGGAAGCCGCAGGGTTCGATCACGTCAATTGGAACGTCAAAACAGGCGGCGAGGCGAATCATTGTGCCAAGATTTGGCGCAATATCGGGCTGATATGCAGCGATTCGAAGCTTTTGGGGCAATATTTTCACTTTCTTTAGGCATGCGGCGCAAAGTCCGCTGGACCCGTGGGCCTCTCAGGTGTATTCGGTTCGGGCAATGCCTGCAATCAGCGGGTTGAATATGTATATCCAGCCCGAAAAGGGCAACAGCAAGGGGGGACGTCCATTGTCTCACGCAGAAGATACAGGCTCGCGCCGCGATTTCCTATATGTCGCGACCGCCTCGACCGGGGCGGTGGCCGTAGGTGCCGCCGTTTGGCCGCTGGTTGACCAAATGAACCCAAGCGCCGATGTTCAGGCGCTTTCTTCGATCGAAGTCGATATTTCAGAGGTTGATCCGGGCACCCAGCTCACCGTTAAATGGCGCGGAAAGCCGGTTTTCATCCGGCACCGCACGGAAGACGAGATTGCAGCTGGACGTGAAACCGCCTTGGAAGACCTGCCGGACCAAACCTCGCAAAACCAGAACGGATGGGCAGCTGACGCTTCCGACGCCAACCGCACGCTGGATGAAGCTGGTGAATGGCTGGTTATGATCGGCGTTTGTACCCACCTCGGTTGTATTCCTATCGGCGACGGCCAAGGCGATTTTGGCGGCTGGTTCTGCCCGTGCCACGGTTCGCACTATGATACCGCTGGCCGTATTCGCAAGGGGCCTGCCCCGCTCAATCTTCTGGTGCCGACAGCCGAGTTCCTGTCCGACACCGTCGTCAAACTAGGTTAAGGGAGAACATCATGGGTGGTATCCCACACGATCACTACGAGCCAAAATCCAAACCGGAAAAATGGCTTCATTCGCGGCTCCCTATTGTAGGGCTGGTTTATGATACAATCATGATCCCGACGCCGAAAAACCTGAACTGGATGTGGATCTGGGGCATTATCCTTACGTTCACATTGGTTCTGCAAATCGTTACCGGCGTTATTCTGGCAATGCACTACACGCCAAACGTTAGCATGGCTTTCCAATCGGTTGAGCATATCATGCGCGATGTAAACGGCGGCTGGTTGCTGCGCTATGTGCACATGAACGGCGCTTCGCTTTTCTTCATCGCGGTTTATCTGCACCTCTTCCGTGGTCTTTACTACGGTTCATATAAAGCCCCGCGTGAAGTTACGTGGATCATCGGTATGTTGATTTACCTTGCCATGATGGCCACCGGTTTCCTCGGCTATGTTCTTCCATGGGGTCAAATGTCCTTCTGGGGGGCAACCGTGATCACCGGCCTGTTTGGCGCGATCCCGGGAATTGGCGAAAGCCTGCAAACATGGCTGCTGGGCGGGCCTGCGGTGGATAACGCAACGCTGAACCGTTTCTTCTCGCTGCACTATTTGCTTCCGTTTGTGATTGTCGCGCTTGTGGCCCTGCACATCTGGGCTTTCCACACCACGGGTAACTCCAACCCGACCGGTGTTGAAGTTCGCCGTGGTTCAAAAAAAGAAGCCGAAAAAGACACATTGCCATTCTGGCCTTACTTTGTGATCAAAGACCTTTACGCACTGGTTGTAGTGCTGGTGGTTTTTGCGGCTGTTATCGGCTTTATGCCGAACTATCTGGGCCACCCGGATAACTACAAAATGGCTGACCCGCTTGTAACGCCGGCCCACATCGTTCCGGAGTGGTATTACCTGCCGTTCTACGCAATTTTGCGCGCCTTTACTTCTGAAGTATGGGCTGTGCAGTTTGCCAGCCTAATAACCGGTGGTATTATTGACGCGAAGTTCTTCGGCGTGATTGCCATGTTTGGTGCGATCTTTGTCATGGCACTGGTGCCTTGGCTGGATACCAGCAAAGTGCGCTCGGGCCGCTATCGCCCCGCGTTCAGATTCTTCTTCTGGTTACTGGCGATCGACTTTATGTTCCTGATGTGGCTTGGCGCTATGCCTGCCGAGGAACCTTATGCAAGCCTCGCGCTTGTCGGGTCTACATACTGGTTTGCCTACTTCCTGGTTATTTTGCCGCTGCTTGGCCTCTTTGAGCGTCCGAAAGCAACGCCGGAAACCATCGAAGCCGACTTTGATAGCCACTACCCGCCGAAATCGGCCGAGTAAGATTGAAAGGACAATGAAAATGTTCAAGAAAACACTCCTTTCCGCGGTTATCGCATTAGGTCTTGGCGGCAATGCATTTGCCGCCGGGGACGCGGGCCATATCGAAGACGTAGCTTTCAGCTTCGAAGGCGTATTTGGCAAGTTTGACCAGCACCAGTTGCAACGCGGCTTGCAGATTTACACCGAGGTTTGCTCGGCATGCCACGGTCTGAACCTTGTCGCCTATCGCACCTTGGGTGATGCAGGTGGCCCGGCCATGGAAGCGGATCAGGTTAAAGCCTATGCTGCGCAGCTGGAAGTTTATGATGCGGAACTGGATGACTATCGTGCAGCGATACCTTCGGATTATTTCGGAAGTAGTAACGATGAAAACGCACCTGATCTTTCGCTGATGGCTAAAGCACGGGCGGCATTCCACGGGCCATATGGCACCGGAATTAACCAGCTCTTCCGCGGCATTGGTGGCCCCGAGTATATCGTGGCTATTCTCAATGGCTATACCGGCGAAGAAAAAGAGCAAGCTGGCAGCATCCTATATGAAAACACAGCCTTCCCGGGCGGCTGGATTGCGATGGCTCCGCCGTTGTTTGATGAATTGGTTGAGTTCGATCCAGCGCATGACAATGACCTGCACCATCTCTCTGAAGATGTAGCCGCATTTTTGATGTGGTCAGCCGAACCCAAGCTGATGCAACGCAAGAATGCCGGTCTGGTTGCGGTTATTTTCCTGACCTTCCTCGCGGTTATGCTCTATCTAACCAACAAGAAGATCTGGGCAAAAGCCAAACGCAAAGATTAGGTTTTTTAGCTAAAGAATTGAAAAAGGGCGTTCTTACCGGAGCGCCCTTTTTGTTGCCGGATTACGACCCGACGTAGCTCTCAAACTCTGGCGGAGGGTTGGTGAAGAAATCATCCGTCGCTACCGGTATGTTGGCCTTGTTTTGATCCACAAACACGCACTCGCTTGCGATGTGTTGCGCGTCTTCGGGGTTATGGGTAACCAACAGCAGCGTTGCTTGTTGTTCGGCGCGGATTTCCTCAACAAGGTCGAGCATTTCACGGCGCAAAGCCGGGCCAAGCGCGGCGAACGGTTCGTCAAGCAGGAGCAGAGGTTTTCCCCGCAGCAAAGCGCGGGCTAGGGCAGCGCGCTGGCGCTGGCCACCAGAGAGTGTGCGCGGGAGGTCTTGCCCCCGATTTTCTAGTCCAACGCGCTTCAATGCGGTCTCCACCAGCGACCTATCGGCTTTGGTTAGCTTCAGGTCTGGCCGAATGCCCAGTCCGACATTTTGAGAAATGGTCAGATGCGGGAACAGGTTGTTCTCTTGAAACAACATCGAGATTGGCCGCTCAGACGGGGAAAGTGCCGAAATATCCTGACCTTGCCAGCGTATTTGGCCCGTATGGGAAATAAATCCGGCAAGGGCCAGCAGCAGCGTTGATTTACCTCCGCCGGAAGGGCCGAGGATGGCCACGCTCTGTTTAGGCGAAATTTTCAGGTCAGCGTTGAAGCGGAAATCACCCTGTTCGATAACCACATTATCCAGCTCAAGCATGTCGGCCTCCTTTGTCAAACAGGTAAAACAGCGCGAAGCTGCTTGCTACAAGTATTAAGGCCGAACCCGCCGCCGCATCCATCTGATAGCTACCCATCTGGCGATACATCATGAGCGGGAGCGTTTGGATATCAGGCGGCGCAAACAGGGTGATAACCCCGAGGTCTCCCATCGAAAGCGCGGCGGCGAGGCCGGTTGCAAAACCAAGCTCCGGTTTGATTTGGGGCCATGTCAGCAGGCGAAAGCGCGACCAACCGCGCATACCAAGGCCTGATGCCAAGGACCCGTAATTGCGGTCAACGCGACCTAGAGCCGGTCGGATGATGCGCAGCATTAGCGGTAAACTCAGCGCTGCGTTAACGAGGGCAGTGATCGGGAGCGCCAGTTCAAACGGGCTGGCAAACGGGTTAATCAGAATGAACAAGCCGGTGCCAATAACAAAGGGCGAGGTCGCAAGGAGGAGCATCACAACCAGTTCGATACGCGTGCCACTAGAGGAGGCTTCAATCATGTGCGCCAGTGAGAGCGCCAAAGCAAGCGCCAAGGCAGCAGAGACCAGAGCGATGCCTACACTTATACTCCATGCGAGGCCAAGGCCGGCGGGAAAACCGGCCATCAGCCCCGTAACCCCGTTCAATAATATTGCGATGAGCGGCAGGCCGATAAAGAGCACCACCAGCAAGAGGATAGACGCATCCATCAAGCGCGGCCAGCGCCGCTTGTCCCAGTTCTGGTAAGGCTGTTCAAGGCTTCCCCCAAAAAGAGTGTCTGTTCCAAAACGAAAAGCCAGCGCTGCTGCCGCCAGCCCGATCACCAGCTGCACCGTGGCCAGCTGTGCGGCCCCGGCAAGATCAAATTCGAAGCGAAGGGCTTGATAGATCGCCAGCTCGATTGTGCTGGATTTTGGACCTCCCCCAAGAGCGAGCGCAACCGCAAAGCTCGACATGCACAACATGAAGATCACCAAAAGCGCTGACGGCACCGCGCCGCGCAGAACCGGCATTTCCAAAAGCACAAACCTTGCGCGCGGCGCTAGGTCAAGCTGTGCAGCAAGGCGAAAGTGCTCGGAAGGGATCGCTTGCCAACCTTGCAACAGCATCCGCGTTGCCAATGGTAGGTTGAAAAACACATGCGCCAGCAGCACGCCCTCCAGCCCGTAAATATCCAGCGGGCCAAGCCCGAAATAAGCCAAACCATCACTGAAAATCCCACTGCGCCCCCAAATGGCCAACAAGCCAAGCACCGCGACAATCGAAGGCAGCAAAAAGGGTGCCCCCAGCAGAGAGACCATCACGCTCCGGCCCCAAAACCGCCGCCGCGCCAACGCTTTTGCCAGCGGAATCGCAAGCGTCACGCTAATGAGGGCTGAAAGGGTCGCCTGCAACAAGGTGAACCGGATCGCGGGCCAGGTTGCGGCCGGAATATCTTCGACCCCGGTCCGTGTAAGCAGGGCCACAATCGGCGCAAATACCAGCAACACCACGATCAGAATCGCGGTGATGCCAAAGGCTTTTACGGGTGCGCTCACCTCACCGGCTCAAAACGCGCACCCATTCCTCAACCGCCGCCTTGCGGTCAACGTCGGAAATGGTGAGCGGGCCGGATACCGGCATCGGGGTGATCATTTCGGAAAAACCTTCGGGTACGGCCACACCTGTGGCCGGATACATCCAGTTGGTTTCGGGAAGGACATTCTGAAAAGCGTCCGAGGTGATAAACGCCATGAAATCGTCAGCCAGTTCGGATTCATCTGAATTGGCCAGTTTGGCGGCGACTTCGATCTGCATATAATGGCCCTCGTCAAATTGGGCAGCGGATTTGGTTGAGTCTTCTTCGGCGATTAGATGGTAAGCGGGCGACGTGGTGTAGGAGAGCACCAGATCAGACTCTCCTTCAAGAAACATACCATAGGCTTCGGACCAGCCCTTGGTTACGGTCACAATATTGTCCGATAATTCTGCCCAGATGTCGGGTGCATTTTCGCCATAAGCTGCTTTAACCCAAAGCGCTAGGCCGAGACCTGGGGTCGAGGCACGCGGATCTTGGATAACGATGCTGAGATCGGAATTCGCAAGGGCCTCGAAATTTGCCGGAACGGTTTCAAGCTTGGTGTTGTCATACACAAAAGCCAGATACCCCCAATCATAGGGCAAAAACGTGTCATCCTCCCATGCCACCGGCAAAGCAAGACCAACCGGCGCGGTTGCGAGCGGCGCAAACAAGTCCAGATCGCGGGCCTGCTCCATAAGGGAATTGTCGAGCCCAAGAACGATATCGGCATCAGAATGGCTGCCCTCAAGCCGGATTCTCGCCAATAGTGCAGCGCCATCGCCGGCACCAACAAGGGTGAGCGTGCAGTCGCATTCTGCTTCAAACGCGGCTTTGATTTGTGGGCCGGGGCCCCAGTCCGATACGAAGCTGTCGTATGTATATACGACCAGTTCGGGTTTTTCTTCGGCCATCAAGCTGCCAAAAGGCAAGCAGAGGGCCGCAGCGGTAAGGATATTTTTCATGTGTCTCTCCTAAGGCTGCGACGCAAGTCAGATATGGGGAGACCCAAACCTTCCCTACGCCGGCATGATCCGGTTCAGGTTCTACGGGTCCGCGTTTTGCGTCTCAGCCCAAAGGCCCCCCGAGGTAGCGATAGAATAGGGGTCAAAGTGGTGGAATGCAATAAGCCTATTGCGCTTGTCAAAGTGTGTGATACCGTTAGCGAAAGGCCCCCAACAGTTTGAAAGAAGATTCAAGATGGCTCTCTCAGCATCCACGCGCGCCTATGCGTTTTCGCTTTTGTCCTTTGGGTTTTTCTCCAGCCACGATGCGATCATCAAAGCGCTTGGAGTAGATTATTCTGTGTTCCAGATCATCTTTTTTTCCTCGCTGTTTGCCTTCATCCCGCTCACGGTGATGATGATGGCAGATAGGGACCTCGATAATTACCGCCCGCGGCATCCTTGGCTGATCGGAATGCGCACGGCGCTTTCACTGGTCGGGATGAGCTCGGCCTTTTATGCTTTTACGGTGTTGCCGCTTTCCGAGGTTTACGCGCTGCTCTTCATTACGCCACTACTGATTACCGCTTTTTCGGTGCCCCTGCTGGGCGAAGAGGTCGGGCTTCAACGCTGGCTCGCGGTGATTGTCGGGTTATGCGGTGTGCTGGTGGTATTGCGCCCAGGGATGCAAGCGCTGGAGGCAGGCCATTTTGCGGCGCTGGTGTCGGCGCTGACCAGTTCTCTGTCGGTTATTATTGTGCGTAAAATCGGCAATGAAGAGCGTAGCGCTGTGTTAATTCTGATCCCGATGATCTCGGGAATTTTGGTGATGGGGATGCTTTTACCGTCGGTGTATGTGCCGGTCGAACTCCCGGCACTCGGAGCGATGGCAGCCGTGGGACTGTTGGCAGTGGGGGCACAGATATCGGTGATAGCGGCTTATCGGGTGGCCCCTTCGGTGGCTTTGATTGCGCCGGTGCAATATACGCAAATTCTGTGGGCTACGGCATTTGGCATGTTGTTTTTTGACGAGTTCCCGGATGGCTGGGTGGCTGTGGGAGCCGCTATTATTATTGGTAGCGGGTTGTTTGTGGTCTGGCGCGAAAGCAAGCGTACAAAGCGGGGGCCGGTTCTGCGCATGGCCAACCCAAGGCCGGATTCGGGGCCATCTCCCAAGCCCAAAGGCGTGAAATAGGGGTTTTGTGCGGGCGGGGCTTGGGCTAGAACAAGGCAAAGGGAGTTTTGCTATGTCAATGAACAGCTTTGGCCACTTGTTTCGGGTCACCACGTGGGGCGAGAGCCACGGGCCAGCGCTGGGCGCAACGGTTGACGGCTGCCCGCCCAATGTGCCGGTCGATGAAGCTATGCTCCAGCAGTGGCTGGACAAGCGTAAGCCGGGGCAAAATAAATTTACCACCCAGCGGCAAGAGCCGGATGCGGTCGAGATCCTGTCCGGTGTTTTCGAGGGTAAAACTACCGGCACACCTGTGCAGCTGATGATCCGCAACACGGACCAGCGCTCGAAAGACTATGGCGAGATTTCCCAGAGCTTTCGGCCCGGACATGCGGATTACACCTATTTCACCAAATACGGCAACCGCGATTACCGTGGCGGCGGGCGGTCAAGCGCGCGCGAAACGGCAGCGCGTGTGGCGGCGGGCGGGCTGGCGCGCGCCGCCATCGCCGAGCTTGTGGCTGGTGTGGAAATCAAGGGCTATATGGTGCAGATGGGAGATCGTAAGATTAACCGGGAAGCCATGGATATGGCCGAGATTGAGCGCAACCCGTTTTGGGTGCCGGATGCGGCTGCCGCAGAGGCGTGGGCGGCGTACCTCGACGGTTTACGCAAGTCGCATAACTCGGTTGGGGCGATCATTGAGGTGGTCGCGAAGGGCGTGCCAGCAGGGCTCGGTGCGCCTGTCTATGCCAAACTGGATACCGATATCGCCGCCGCGATGATGTCGATCAATGCCGTGAAAGCGGTGGAAATTGGTGCGGGAATGAGTGCGGCTATGCTCACCGGAGTTGAAAACGCAGACGAAATGCGGATGGGCGAAAACGGGGTCGAGTTTGGTTCAAACCACGCCGGAGGGATTTTGGGCGGGATCAGCACGGGGCAGGAGATTGTCTGCCGGTTTGCCGTAAAACCGACTTCATCAATTTTGACGCCCCGAAAGACAGTCACAAAAGATGGCCAAGAGATCGAGCTGATCACCAAAGGGCGGCACGACCCTTGTGTCGGCATTCGTGCGGTACCGGTGGGTGAGGCGATGATGGCCTGTGTGATATTGGACCACTTGCTTTTACAACGTGGACAAGTTGGCGAAAATCAGGGCAAAATAGGCAGGTAAATGTTAGGGATTGAAGATATGGAATGGTACGTAGAACTTGCCGTGAATGTGGCTATCGCAGGCGCTATTCTGGTGTCGGCTTTTTGGCTTTCCGGTGTTGCCAAGCGGCAATTGGTGAAACTCGGGCTGAAATACGAAGAGCTGGACGACACGCTGTTCCTTTTTCTGGCCAGTTTGGCCAAATATGCCATTTTGGCAATTGCCATTGTATTTGTGCTGTCTCGTTTCGGCATCCAGACAACATCCCTCGTTGCACTGCTCGGTGCCGCGGGCTTGGCGATTGGGTTGGCGCTTCAGGGAACGCTTTCCAATCTTGCGGCGGGTGTCATGCTATTAGGCTTCCGCCCGTTCAAAATTGATGACTTTGTCGAGGTTGGCGGGTTTTCCGGCACCGTAAAGGCGATCACTTTATTTACCACCGAAATTGCAACATCCGATAATATTCAGGTCACCATTCCAAACGGTGACATCTGGGCATCCTCCATCAAGAATTACTCCTACTATGACCGCCGCCGCTGCGATATCGTGATCGGTGTTTCTTATGACACTGATCTGAAAAAGGCCGAGACCGCGCTGCGCAAGGTGATCGAGGCCGACGAGCGGGCCCTAAGCGATCCGGAGCCTTTTGTGAAAGTTACCAATCTGGGAGACAGCTCGGTTGATTTCACCCTACGCGTATGGGCCATGGCCGACGATTTCTGGAACATGAAACACGGGCTGCTTCGGGCGATCAAAGAGGAATTTGACCGCCAGAGCATTGATATCCCGTTCCCGACCTCGATTCAGATCGAGATTCCGGGAAAACCCGCTTAGCCTTATGCAGGCTTAAAAGTGAGGGCCAAGCCGTTGATGCAATGGCGCTTGCCGGTGGGTGCCGGACCATCGTTAAACACATGGCCCATATGGCCACCACAACGGCGGCAATGTTCCTCGGTGCGCACTCCAAAAAGGCTGCGGTCCCGCCGGAAGTTCACGTTCCCCTCGATAATGTCATAGAAGCTTGGCCAGCCTGTGCCACTGTCAAATTTGGTGGCGGATTCATAGAGCGGCAGGTCACAGCCTGCGCAATGATAGATGCCCGCGCGGTGCTCTTCGAGCAACGGGCTGCTTTCTCCGAGTAGTGAATTCGAGAATGGCCGTTCGGTATCTTCATTGCGAAGAACTGCGAATTGCGCAGGTGTTAAGCGGGTACGCCATTCTGCGTCGGTGTAATTGATTTCGAAAGTCTCGGTGGCTGCGTTTGTGCTAAAACCGAGGGAGGCGGCCCCTATGGCGGCGGCGGAAGAAGCAAAGAAAGTTCGGCGGGATATCATGGAAAGCTCCGGTAGAATTAAGATTATCCAGTATATAGGGGTAAAATACGTTTCATGTTTTCACATTATCTCGATTACGCGTGAGCGAGTGGGACCGTCACCACAAAAATAGCACCGTTACGGCTGTGAATCAGGTTCAGATCACCATCCAAGTTGCGCATGATCTCACGGCTAATCGGAAGGCCAAGGCCTGCGCTACCAGCCAGATTTGCTTCGGAAAGCCGGGTGAATTTCTCAAAAACCTTTTTGCGGTCAACCGGGGCGATCCCCGGTCCGTTATCGATTAAGCTTACTTCGGCCATGCCGCGGGAAAGCCCAATTTCGATATCGAGGATTGGATCTTCCCCACGCCCGTATTTCACGGCATTCGAAATCAGGTTGATAAAAACCTGCACGAGGCGGTCAAAATTGGCCTGAACCATTATTGGCGACTCGGGAAGCTGCATTTCAACTTTCACACCCGCCCCTTCGATCAAGGCTCCTGTCGCGCTCAGGGATTTTTGGATAGCTTCCTGAAGGGAAATGGATTCGATCTCCATCTGCCCGCGCCCGCTTTCCAGGTGGCTGAGGTCCAGTATTTCGTCAAGCAATCGCGTCAGGCGTTCACTTTCTTCCTGAATAATACCAAGGAACCGCTTGGCGTCATCCTGTGCGAGATTGTCGGTATCTCGCAAGATTTCGGAGAATGAGCGGATGGATGTCATCGGCGTTCGGAGTTCGTGACTGACCTGGGATAGGAACGCATCTTTTTGCGCGCCCATTTCCGTGAGCTGGGCGTTGGCGGCGCGGAGCTCCTGCGCGGTGTTTTCCAGCCGATGAGACTGGTTTTCGAGCTGTTGGGAATATTCCAGAATCTGCGCCGTTTCGTCCGCAATTTTCATCAGTTCGTCAACAGAAACAGTCCCCCCGCCGGCAATTTGAGACACCATCGCATGTGCTGAAGCGGCCCCGACAGAACCCGCGAGCTCACGCTCAAGCGTTTGCACCAGGTTGTCGGTGGCGTCTGGTAAGCCCCTCGGCTTGCCTTGTTGTTGAGCCATTTCGGTAAACAGGCGTTGGGCCGGGTCTGTGCCTAGGATGCGTTGGGCAAGGGTGAACAGGTCTTCGGAAGTTGCCGAACGTGAAACGAGGTAAGAGCCTGTGGATTTATCAAGCCTGAAAACATCAACAAACTGGCTGCTTTGAATCCGCTCCAGGGGGCGAGGTGTCGAGAATAAAGAGCCGAAAATAAATAGCACTATGTTGAAAGTCATCGACCAAAACAGGCTATGCACAAGCGGGTCGTAACCGCCTAAACCGAACAGCGCCTCAGGTTTGAGAAAGTCGATTCCAAAAGGGCCAATCTCGATAAGCGATTCCGAAAGGATGAAAGACCCTTCGAAGCTGGGTAAAAACAGGGTATAAGCCCAGATCGCAAAGCCTGCGACCAACCCAAACAATGCGCCGGTGCGGGTGGCCCCGCGCCAAAACAGACCGCCAAGAAGTGAAGGGATGATTTGAGCAGATCCCGCAAAGGCGATCAGCCCAATGGAAGCGAGCGCACCCGAGCCGCCTGTTAGCCGGAAATAGAGGTAGCCGAGGCCGAGAATCGCGGCGATCGAAAGGCGGCGGGACCGCAAAAGGATAGTTCGGACATCACCGCTCGTTTGGGTGGTCACATTGGCGAAGCGAAGCCAGAGCGGCATGATAATGTGGTTTGAAACCATTGTGGAAAGTGCGATAGCCGCGACGATGACCATTGAGGTCGCCGAAGAAAATCCACCAAGAAATGCAATCAGAGCCAGATTGTTTTGCCCTTGCGAGAGCGGCAAGCTCAGGACGTAAAGATCGGGGTTGGAGCCTTCGGGGAGCATTGCGTTACCGGCAATTGCGATCGGGAGCACAAACAGGCTCATCAGGAGCAAGTAGCCCGGAAAGGCCCAACTGGCCGTCGCGAGGTGGCGCTCCTCGGCATTTTCAACAACGATCACCTGAAACATGCGCGGCAGGGTCAGGATGGCCATCGCGGAAAGCATCGTCAGGGTGACCCAGCGCGCCGAAAAAATGTTTTCGCCGCGCAGCATTTCCGGTGGAGCTTTGGCAAATATTTCTGCAGGGCCTCCGCCGATACCCCAAACAACAAATATGCCGACCGAAAGAAGTGCCAAGAGCTTGACTATGGCCTCGATAGCGATGGCGGTTACTACCCCGTGGTGGCGCTCGTTGGCATCTACATTGCGAGTGCCAAATAATATGGTGAAAGCCGCCAGCCCCGCGGCCACCCAAAAGGCCGTAAGTTCAGCGCTGCTACCACTATTAAACACAGAAAAACTAAGGGTAATAGATTGCAATTGAAGCGCGATATAGGGGGTCGATCCGATCACTGCGAGCAGGGTCACAAGAACCGCAAGCGTGGTGCTCTTGCCATAGCGCGAAGAGATCAGGTCGGCGATCGACGTGATCCGCTGGGCGCGGCCAACCCGCAGGAGCTTGCGCAAGAGCCACCACCAGCCAATGAAGACCAGTGTCGGGCCCAGGTAAATGGTGACAAACTCAAAGCCGTTGCGGGCCGCCGAGCCCACCGCGCCATAAAAGGTCCAACCTGTGCAATAAACCGAGATCGAAAGCGTGTACACAAAGGGCGAGCGCAGCCAGCCTATCCGCCCGGCTTGCGCCCGTCGCTCAGCCCAAAAAGCGATCGTAAAGAGCAGCACCGCATAACCAAGGCTGGCTATGATCAGGGTGTTGAGCGTCAGCATCCTTCAGCCCTTGTCTAGGCGTCGGGCCAAAAAGCGGGCCAGAATGACCAAACCAAGCCAAACGCCAAAAATATAGACATAGATGAGCGGAAGGCCAAGAATTGAAACCGTACCCGTAAACATAGTTACCAGCGGGGAAACCAGCAGAAAGGCACCAAAAAGCGGCAAAAGGAGCGCACTGTCACGTAACTTTCGCTTCTTTGTGGTGGAAGTCGCAAGGTCAGTGCTGTTCATGCCAACAAGCCAAGAATATTGGATACGATTTCTTTGTTGGAAAATGGTTTTGTCATAAACAAATCTACGCCAATTTCTTCGGCAGTGAACCGGTCACGCGCCTGCCCTTTCGCGGTCAGAACCAGGACTTTAGGCATTGTTCCAGGCATTTCGTGCAGATCCCGCAAGATGTCAAATCCACTACGGTTTGGCAGCATAACGTCGAGAATTACAAGGTCCGGGAGCGTTGCCCGCACGGACTCTACGGCCATGTTCCCATCGGATTGAACCGCAACATCCAGTGCCTCGCGCTCTAGAAGAAAACGCAAAGACTCAACGATATTGGGCTCGTCTTCAACAATCAAAACGCGCTTGGCCAACCGGATCCTCCCTCCAATTTGACCGAGAGTAGCGCGACGACCAAAAAAAGCGCAAGGGGTTTGTTGACTTACGAAGAGCCGACCACCGCTTCTTCACCAAGGATTTGTGGTTCTGTGCGGGCCGCGCAATCACTGCGCGGGCATATCCGGCAGGTAATTCCGATAGGCTGCGCTGCACCCAATTCGGGAAGCCAGTCGGAAAACAGAGCCCGTTGTTCATAGTGGATGATCAACATGGCGGCGTTCAATTCCGATGGGCGACCAAACTCTGCCGCGCTTTGGGCTTCCGCTATCGCCAACCCGATAAACTTGTGTTGACCGGGGAGCTCCAGCAATGCTGCGACCGGGAGTTCGGGGGTAGAAAAAGACTGAAATAGCGGCCAGAGCGGGCATGCATTTCCGTGGCGCGGGAAAGCAAAATCCGCAATCGGGCGACGAAATAAGGCGCGGCCTGCGGCGTTGGAAATGATGAGCCCCATTGGCGGAGCCGCTGTTTGACCAGGGTCTTGATAAGCGAGGCGGCGAAAGGCCGTGTGGAGACTCGTTCCAAATGCCTGTGCAACCGCTGCCGGATTATAGTTTTTCCGGCGTGCCGTTTTAGAGAAATCGCTATGCGGTATTGCCAGCGCATCTTGCGCATAGCTTTGCAGAAATTCGGTCACCAACCGGTTTGTTTCTGGGTTATCCAGCCCCCCGTCTTCCGCCATAATTCTGTTGACCAGATAGGCTATTTCAATATTGCTGGCGGGTGCTTCTCCAAGGTTGTCGAGTTGCGGGAAGCTATAGTTATGGCGCTCCAAAAAGCTGTCTAGCTCTTCCTGAGGGGTTGCAATGCCCGCCTTCGGGTCGGCCTTTTTGTCAAAATACTTGACCAAAGATTGCGCCGAGTCCGTCAGGCGGCGGCTTTCCTCATGGATGATCGTATGAAAACGCGCCTGCTTTTCCGGCTCGATATCCTCAATATTTTCCAAAATATTTGAAGTTGAGCGGATGGCGGTAATGTTGGAGAGCATGCCGTGCAGGCTTTCGGCCAGAAAAGGGTCGTGGGTTAGCCGGTCAGACAGGGCGGTAATTGCCGCTTCCTGATCGCGCGTTTGCCGGTAAAGCGCGGCGATCATTCCAGCCCAACCGGGAAACCGCCCGGCCAATTCTTCGATTCCCACGACCTCGGCCCCGATGACGGGGTGATGGGCGGCGGCTTCGTGCAGGTCGCTGATTTTGGCCGAATCCACCCCGTCCGACAGGCTGCTCGCCGGAACATCAAGCACGCGGGCAATGGCCAATAACACTTTGCCGGCCACAGCCCTGCGGTTGTGTTCAATGAGGTTGAGATAGGATGCGGAGATGCCAGATTGCTCGGCAAGTGCTTTTTGCGTGAGTTTTGCCTTGCGCCTTTGCTCGCGAATACGGGTGCCGGAAAGTGATTTTCGCATGGGATTCCAAACCTTTGCCGCATTGCGGTGAAAAATAGTTTACAGAACGAGTGATCTTACAATCAACTATTTTACAAATTTACGCTGCAAACACAATAAGTTATTGCAAAGTTCACAAATCACCCGAAAATGAGGCTGCGGCATTATTGCCGGGCCGGTTCGCCGGTTAAACCGACACGAATGGGAGGAAATTCATGTCTAAACTAATAATGAACCGTCGCGGGTTGCTAAAGTCGGGTGCCGCAGTCGGCGCCGGCGTTGCACTGCCGACGATTTTTACGGCGTCCAGTGCGGCGGCGTATACCAATGAGCCAACTGGCGGCGCTGTAACCCTGGGCTTCAACGTTCCACAAACCGGTCCTTACGCTGACGAGGGTGCGGACGAACTTCGCGCCTATATGCTGGCTGTTAAGCACCTGAACGGTGAAGGCGACGGCGGGATGATGAACACATTCTCGTCCAAAGCGCTTCAGGGCAACGGTATTCTGGGTAAGAAGGTCGAATATGTGACCGGCGACACCCAAACCAAATCTGACGCGGCGCGGGCTTCGGCTCAGTCCATGATCCAGAAAGACGGCGCAGTGATGATCACTGGCGGCTCTTCTTCCGGTGTTGCGATTGCGGTTCAGGGTCTCTGCCAAGAGGCTGGCATTATCTTCATGGCGGGCTTGACCCACTCGAATGATACCACCGGTAAAGACAAAAAAGCCAACGGCTTCCGTCACTTCTTCAACGGTTACATGTCTGGCGCGGCACTTGCGCCTGTGCTGGCTGATATGTATGGCACCGATCGTGCGGCTTACCACCTGACAGCCGACTACACTTGGGGCTGGACCCAGCAGGAGTCGATTCAGGCGGCAACTGAGGCCAAAGGCTGGTCAACTGTTGCCAATGTTCTGACACCGCTGACCGCAACAGACTTCTCGTCTTATGTGGCTCCGGTTCTGAACTCCGGCGCTGACGTTCTGGTTCTGAACCACTACGGCGGTAACATGGTGAACTCGCTGACTTCGGCTGTTCAGTTCGGCTTGCGTGACAAAATGGTCAATGGCAAGAACTTCGAGATCGTTGTTCCGCTTTACTCGCGCCTGATGGCTCGTGGTGCTGGCGAAAACGTTAAAGGCATCTTTGGGTCTACCAACTGGCACTGGTCTTTGCAGGACGAAGGCTCGAAAGCCTTTGTTAAGAGCTTCGGCGAAGAGTATGGCTTCCCGCCATCGCAGGCTGCGCACACAACTTACTGTCAGACCCTGCTTTATGCGGATGCATGTGAGCGTGCAGGCACTTTCAACCCATGTGGTGTTGGCGAAGCTCTTGAAGGCTTTGACTTTGACGGTCTGGGCAATGGTCCTACGCACTACCGCGCAGAAGACCACCAGTGCTTCAAAGACGTGCTGGTTGTACGTGGTAAAGAGAACCCGACTTCCGAATTTGACCTTCTGGAAGTTGTGCAGGTTACGCCGCGTGCGCAGGTTGAATACGCTGTTGACCACCCGATGTTTGCGGGCGGTGCACTGGGTGCCTGTAACCCTGGCAGCTAAGTTTCCCCCTCGGGAAATCACTCCGGTCGCGCGTAGGCGCGGCCGGCTTTTCTGCAAATGAGCAGACCTTATTTCATGTAAAACGGAGCGGGCCGAACCATGGACGCCATCCTTCTGCAACTTCTTAACGGACTAGACAAAGGCAGCGCTTATGCGCTGATCGCTCTTGGCCTGACCCTGATTTTCGGCACGCTTGGCGTGGTCAACTTTGCCCACGGGGCCTTGTTTATGATCGGCGCTTTTATCGCGGTTTCCTTTTCCAAGCTCATGGAAATTTCCAAAATTACCATTGATCCGGACAAAGTGGATTTTCTTGGCAATCCGGCCAAGATCAAAACCCCTTATGTGATTGAGTGGTTCGGGAATTTCGGGCATTGGCTTGTCGAATGGTCGGTGCCTGTTTCGGTTCTTCTTGCCATTCCGATAATGATTCTGATCGGGATCATTATGGAGCGCGGGTTGATCAAACACTTTTATAATCGCCCACATGCAGACCAGATTCTGGTAACCTTCGGGCTGGCGATTGTGTTGCAAGAGACCATCAAATTGTTTTTCGGTGCCAACCCGATCCCGCAGTCATCACCTGACCTACTTAAAGGCTCGGTCGATTTCGGGGTTTTGGTCGGATTTGCTGAAAATACGATTATCTACCCGCTCTGGCGACTTGTGTACTTCTGTTTCTCAGCGGTTTTGATTGCGAGCGTATTTGCTTTCCTGCGTTTCACAACCTTTGGTATGGTGGTGCGCGCCGGGATGGAAGACCGCGAAACCGTGGGCTTATTGGGCATAAATATCGACCGGCGTTTTACCATTATGTTTGGCGTAGCGGCGGCTGTGGCCGGGACTGCTGGTGTTATGTATACCCCGATCAATCCACCAAATTACCACATGGGCATGGACTTTCTTGTGCTTAGTTTTGTGGTGGTTGTGGTTGGCGGCATGGGTAGCCTTCGCGGCGCCATTGCTGCAGGTTTTCTCCTTGGTATTATGGAGAGCTTCGCTTCGATGCCATTGATCAAAGATGCAATTGCCGCCATCGGCTTGCCGAGTATTGACCAAATTATCATCTATCTTGTGGCTGTTGTTGTTCTGCTTGTGCGTCCGCGCGGGTTGATGGGCAAAGCCGGCGTGATGGAGGAATAAGAGATGAAACTTATGAACGACCGTACCCTTTTGATCATTTTTGCTGCCTTTGTATTGGCCGCACCGCTGATCTTTGCACCCACCGGCGCCGCTTATCCTGACTTGTTGCAACGTTTTGCGATCTACGGGATTTTTGCGATCGGTTTTAACATCCTGTTCGGCCTGACCGGCTATCTCTCCTTTGGTCACGCGGCCTTTCTGGGGGTTGGTTCTTATGCCTCTGTCTGGATGTTCAAACTGCTGACCATGAACATCATTCCGGCGTTGATACTGGCTGTTGTGATGGCCGGGCTGTTTTCGCTGATTATCGGCTACGTAAGCCTGCGGCGCTCGGGAATCTACTTCTCGATCCTGACTCTGGCTTTTGCGCAGATGAGCTATAACCTTGCTTACTCTGTGCTCACCCCGCTGACCAATGGCGAAACCGGCTTGCAGCTTCGGCTGGACGACCCGCGGTATCTTGACGGAGCCAGCGTTGAAGGTACGCTCCCCTCAACCAACCTCTTTGGGTTGGAGATGAAGGAAGTGTTCTGGAACCCGAACATCCTTGGGTATGATTTGCAATTTAACTACGGATACTACGTTTGCGCCGTGCTGTTGATCGCCTCATTCTATATCGCCATGCGCATTTTCCGCTCACCCTTCGGGCTGATGCTGCGTGCGGTGAAAACCAACCAGAACCGGCTAAGATATACCGGTATCAACACACGCCCCTACACGCTTACTGCTTTTGTAATCTCGGGCATGTTTGCCGGTTTGGCAGGAGGCTTGTTGGCCACAATGGACCCGTTGGCAGGTGCCGAGCGCATGCAGTGGACCGTTGGCGGTGAGGTGGTGCTGATGGTGGTTCTCGGCGGGATGGGCACGTTGATCGGGCCGATCCTCGGGGCCGTGTTTATCAAGTATTTTGAAAACATCTTCTCGAAAATCAACGAAGGCGTGCTGCACAGTTGGTTTGCTATAATGCCGGAATGGCTCGACAATACACTGGTTGCCATTGTCTCGCCGTTTGTTGGTAAAGGCTGGCATCTCACCCTCGGGGCGTTGTTCATGATTGTTGTGATCTTCCTGCCCGGTGGGCTGGTTGATGGCGCAAAACGCATCGGTGGCTGGATCACCGGTGCCAACCGGCGCAAAGCCAAAGCGGAGGCCGAGTAATGGGTATTCTTGAAGTCCAGAACGTCAACAAGCATTTTGGCGGCTTGCACGCGCTAAACAACGTGAATCTAGACGTTGAGCAAGGCTCGGTGCATGCATTGATCGGGCCAAATGGTGCCGGGAAGTCCACCTTCCTCAACTGCTTGATCGGCAAGCTCAAGCCGGACACGGGCAGCGTTAAGTTCAATGGCGAGCCAGTGCTTGGCAAAGCGCCACACGAGATCAACCAACTCGGCGTTTCACGGGTGTTTCAAACCCCCGAGATATTTGGCGAACTGAGTGTATTTGAAAACGTGATGATCCCTTGCCTGGCCCATCGGGATGGTGCCTTTAAGATCAACGCTTTTTCAATGGTGATGAAAGACAAGGAAATCCGTCAGAAGGCAGAGGATATTCTGGAAGACATGGGGATGAAGGACAAAATGAACCTTCACTCCGGTTCGCTTTCCCGCGGAGACAAGCGCCGCCTAGAGATGGCGATGTGCCTCGTGCAGGAGCCCAAGCTGCTTTTGCTCGACGAACCGACCGCCGGCATGGCGCGGGCCGATACCAATAACACCATCGATCTGCTCAAGCATATCGGGGAAACACGGGGTATCACCAAGGTAATTATCGAGCATGACATGCATGTTGTGTTTAGCCTGGCCACTACCATTTCAGTGCTGGCGCAGGGGGCGATTATCGCTGAAGGGCTACCTGAAGATATCAAAGGCCACCCGAAGGTGCGCGAAGCCTATCTTGGGGAGGCAGAGGTATGAACGACAATACACATACGCCGGTTTACATGTCTGTGCATGACATCCACGCTTATTATGGTGAAAGCTATATCGTGCAGGGTGTGTCGTTTAACATCCACGAAGGCGAGATTTTGGCGCTTCTGGGCCGCAACGGTGCCGGTAAAACCTCGACTTTGCGCAGCATTGCGCGGTTGGCCGACCCAATGCTCACCCATGGTGAAATCTGGCTCGACCACCAACCGATTCACGAAATGAAAAGCTACCAGGCTTCACAGGCGGGTATCGGACTGGTACCGGAAGATCGCCGAATTATTCCGGGCCTTTCGGTTGAGGAAAACCTGAAGCTTGCCCAGATTGCACCGCCTCATGGTTGGACAATCGACCGGATTTTTGAATTATTTCCGAGGCTCAAGGAGCGGCGCAAACAGGATGGCGTTACGCTCTCGGGCGGCGAACAGCAGATGTTGGCTATTGGCCGCGCTTTGGCGCGCGATTTGAAATTGCTGCTTCTGGACGAGCCTTATGAAGGCCTCGCCCCCGTAATTGTGCAGGAAATCGAGAAAACCTTGCTTGAGATCAAGGAACTAGGCATCACCACGATTATTGTTGAGCAGAACGCTGTTGCCGCACTCAAGCTCTCAGACAGGGCAGTGATTCTCGATACCGGCAACGTAGTTTTTGACGGCACAGCGCAAGAGGTGCTGGACAATGAGCAGCTTCGCGAAGATTATCTGGCTATCTAATTAGAAAACAGGATCAAGGTTATGACTGAAACGCACATTCATCCGCCATCGGACGAAACCATTGCGCGCGCGCATATTGATGAGGCAAAATACAAAGAAATGTATGCCGCCTCGATTGCTGATCCAGACGCTTTCTGGGGTGAGCAGGCACGCGAGCGGCTCGACTGGATCACGCCATTCACCAAGGTTAAAAACGCCAGCTTTGATTACGACAACCTGTCGATTAAATGGTTCGAAGACGGTGAGTTGAACGTGTGCGCCAACTGTGTTGACCGGCACCTGGAAACCCGTGGCGACCAGACAGCGATCATTTGGGAATCAGACGATCCAACCGTAGACAGCAAGGTGACCTATAACGAGCTATACGAAAAGGTTTCTCGCCTCGCCAATGTTTACAAAAACCTTGGTGTCGGCAAGGGCGACCGCGTTGTGCTCTATATGCCGATGATTCCGGAAGCCGCCTATGCGATGCTGGCTTGTGCGCGCATTGGCGCGGTGCATTCCATTGTTTTTGCCGGTTTCTCACCTGAAGCGTTGGGCTCGCGTATCGCTGATTCCGGCGCCAAGTTGGTTGTTACTGCCGATGAAGCGCCGCGCGGTGGGCGCAATACACCGCTCAAGGCCAACGTGGACAAAGCGCTCGAAATCTCGGGTGACGTAACCACGCTGGTGGTGGCCCGCACCGGTGCCGACACCGGTCTGAAGGACGGCCGCGACTTTGACTATGATGAGCATATGGCCAAAGCCGATGCCGAATGCGCGCCGGAACCGATGAACGTGGAAGATCCGCTGTTTATCCTTTATACCTCCGGCTCAACGGGCAAGCCAAAAGGTGTGGTGCACTCCACCGGCGGCTACCTGCTCTACGCCATGATGACCCATCAATACGTATTTGATTACCATGATGGTGATGTTTACTGGTGTACGGCCGATGTGGGCTGGGTGACTGGCCACAGCTACATTGTGTATGGCCCATTGGCCAATGGTGCGCAAACACTGATGTTTGAAGGCGTGCCGACTTACCCTGATGCGGGCCGATTTTGGCAGGTATGCGAAAAGCATAAGGTCAATATTTTCTATACTGCGCCAACCGCGATTCGGGCCCTGATGGGGCAAGGGGACGAGTTTGTGAACGGGTCTGACCTTTCCAGCCTTCGCACGCTAGGCTCGGTCGGTGAGCCGATCAACCCCGAAGCGTGGGAGTGGTATTATCACATAGTTGGCAAAACCAATTGTCCGATCGTGGATACGTGGTGGCAAACAGAAACCGGTGGCATCATGCTTACCCCGCTACCCGGGGCGACAACGTTGAAGCCCGGCTCGGCGACCTTCCCGTTCTTCGGGGTTGAGCCGATTATCCTTGATCCGCAAAGCGGTAAGGAGATTCATACAATGGAAGCCGAAGGCGTACTTTGCATGAAGGAAAGCTGGCCGGGGCAGATGCGCACCGTGTTTGGTGATCCGGCGCGCTTCAAATCTGCCTATTTCGCAGATTACAAGGGTTACTACTTTGCCGGTGACGGCTGCCGCCGTGACGCAGACGGGTATTACTGGATCACGGGCCGCGTGGACGATGTGATCAACGTATCCGGTCACCGTATGGGGACTGCCGAGGTCGAAAGTGCTTTGGTCGCACACCCGAAAGTGACTGAAGCCGCAGTTGTGGGGTATCCTCACGAGATTAAGGGGCAAGGTATTTACGCCTATGTAACGCTGAAGGCAGGCGAAGAATACACCGACGAACTCCGTACCGAACTCTCCAACTGGGTCCGCAAAGAGATCGGACCAATTGCCAAGCCTGATCTTATTCAGTGGGCCCCTGGCCTGCCAAAAACCCGCTCCGGCAAGATCATGCGCCGTATTCTGCGCAAAATCGCCGAGAATGATTACGGGACTTTGGGGGATACTTCCACGCTGGCGGACCCGTCGGTGGTGGAAGACCTGATCGAAAGCCGGATGAACCGCTAAGTTATGTTCAAAGGGTTTGAAAGCAAGCGCATCCAAACCTCTGGCACCGAGATATTTTTGAAGCAGGGGGGGAGTGGTCCTCCCCTGCTTTTGCTTCATGGGTACCCGCAAACCCATGTGATCTGGCACAAAATGGCTCCGGCTTTGGCGGAGCGGTTTACGGTTATTGCCCCGGATCTGCGGGGATACGGTGATAGCGGAAAACCCGAAAGTGACGCGGCACACACCCCGTATTCCAAACGCGCCATGGCGCTCGATATGGTGGAGGTGATGGCGTCTTTAGGCTTTGAAAACTTCAGCGTTGTCGGGCATGACCGCGGGGGTCGTGTAGCCCACCGCTTGGCCCGTGATTTTCCGAGCAAGGTGGAAAAACTCGCCGTGCTCGATATTGCGCCCACCCTTCACATGTATGAAAACACCGATATGCGCTTTGCAAGTGCCTATTATCATTGGTTTTTTCTGATCCAGCCTACCGGGCTTCCTGAACAAATGATCGGGGCCGACCCTGCCTATTATTTGGAGACCAAGCTCGCCGCTTGGGGGCGAACGGGAGATGCCATTACGCCCGAAGCCTATAAGGAGTATTTGCGCTGCTTTAGCAATCCGGCCACCATTCACGCCAGTTGCGAAGATTATCGGGCATCAGCGGGTATTGATCTGGAACATGACCGGTTGGACAGCGAAAAAATCGCCATGCCCATGTTGGCCCTGTGGGGAAAATCCGGGTTTGTGGGAGGCGCCTATGATGTGCTTGCGACATGGCGCGAAGTTGCTCATGATGTTCGCGGGCAGTCCGTTCCCGGCGGCCATTATCTGCCGGAAGAGGCGCCCAATGAAACACTAGGGGCCTTGCTGGCATTTTTATAGCCGGTGAAGGAACGGAAATACCCGCAGGTTAGGCAATTTTTTGCCAATCACTTTGTTAAAAAGGTGGATGCGCTTCCATAGGTCGCCGCTAACAAAATTGTCTTCTGGATGACAGCCAATGAGGAATCATTAATCATTTATTGATTCATTGCTGACAATTTGAGTAAATATGTGTAATAAACATCGGGTTACTAGTTAAACGGAGCGTTTTTATGAGAGTTTATGCCTTTATTTCAGCCGCAATTATTGTTGCAGGATGTAATTTGCCCATGGGGCGATTCGAAATTGATCCAACCGGTTCGACCACAAGTTTTGCTGTTCCCAACGTAATTAGCGGCAATTGCGGGGCTTCCGGGTTGCAAAATCTTTTGAACCAACCTGAAAGCGCGCTGGCGGGCGCAACTTTGCCTGAAAATACGCGGATCGTACGCCCCGGTGTGGCCTTTACCAAAGATGCTGATCGTAGCCGTTTGAACATTGGTATTTCGGCCAACGGCACAATTGTGCACGTGGCTTGCGGTTAATCTGGTTTGGCTGGGCCTGTCGGGTTCGGCCAAAATACTAAGCGCGCTATTGCGGAGCGGGCGGCGCCAATGTTAGAGTATCGGTAACACTTGTGTTTCACTATGTTACCGAAAGATTTCCTATGAACGACCGTCCCTCGAGCATTGATTATGAAGGCTTGCTTGCTTGCGCACGTGGCGAAATGTTTGGCCTTGGCAACCCGCAGCTTCCCCTGCCGCCCATGCTGATGATGGACCGGATCACCGAAATCTCAGCCGATGGTGGCAGCAATGGCCAAGGCCATGTGGTCGCGGAGCTGGATATTAACCCTGACCTTTGGTTTTTCCCCTGCCATTTTGTTGGCAATCCGATAATGCCTGGCTGCCTTGGCCTTGATGGCATGTGGCAGCTCACCGGTTTTAACCTTGGCTGGCGCGGGATGAAGGGCAAGGGCATGGCGATCGGCTCTGGGGATGTGAAATTCGCTGGCATGGTTACACCCAAAACCAAGCTGGTGCGCTATGAAATAGATTTCACCCGCGTGATTGACCGCCGCCTAAAGGTGGGCCGCGCCAATGGTAAAATGTTTGCAGACGGGGAATTGTGCTACGAAGTGACTGACCTTAAGGTTGGCCTCTCGCAAGACTAAGCCCTTAACACGGAAGGAACGCTGATGCGTCGAGTTGTTGTCACAGGCCTTGGGGTGGTATCCCCGATCGGGAATAGTGCTGATGAGGTTATGGCCGCGCTTAAGGCGGGTCGCTCGGGTATTACAGCCAATGAAGAGATGGTCGAGCGCGGGTTTCGGAGCCAAATTGCGGGCGCGCCCGATATCAATGTGGCTGAGCATATCGACAAACGTACCCTGCGCTTTATGGGGCGCGGTGCGGCTTATGCCTATATCGCCATGGGGCAGGCCATTGCGGATGCCGGGCTGGGCGAAGATGAAATCTCTAACCCCCGCACGGGATTGGTGGCTGGCTCCGGCGGGCCTTCGACTTCGTCCATGTTTGCGGCGCATCAGATCGTTCTGGAAAAGGGGTCGCCAAAGCGGATCGGGCCCTTTGCGGTGCCAAAATGTATGTCTTCAACGGTGTCGGCTAACCTTTCGACGGCTTATAAGATCAAAGGCATCAATTATTCGATCACTTCAGCCTGTTCGACCAGCCTGCACTGCATTGGAAACGCCGCCGAGCAGATTATGATGGGCAAGCAGGATGTGATGTTTGCCGGTGGTGGCGAAGAACTGGACTGGACGCTCTCTTGCCTGTTTGACGCAATGGGTGCGATGAGCAGCAAGTATAACGCGACCCCTGATAAAGCGAGCCGTGCTTTTGATGCCGGCCGAGATGGTTTTGTGATTGCCGGCGGGGGTGGCATGCTGGTGCTCGAAGAACTGGAGCACGCCAAAGTCCGCGGTGCTAAAATCTATGCCGAAGTCACTGGCTATGCCGCCACTTCTGATGGCCATGACATGGTAGCCCCTTCGGGTGAAGGCGGCGAGCGCGCCATGCGACTGGCGCTCGAGAGCCTGCCAGAAGGCCGAAAAGTTGGCTATATAAATGCGCATGGGACAAGCACACCTGTGGGCGATGTTGGTGAGGTTGAAGCGGTGCGCCGCGTGTTTGGCCAAGGCAGCACGCCGCCAATCAGTTCGACAAAATCCATGACGGGTCACTCGCAGGGGGCAACCGGAGCCCTGGAAGCCATTTTTTGCCTGCTGATGTTGGAGCATGATTTCATTGCGCCATCCATCAATGTGGAAACGCTGGATCCGGCGCTGGACCCCGCTGAAATTGCAACCGATCTGGTCGAAAACGCTGGCTTGGAAACCGTAATGACCAATAGCTTTGGCTTTGGCGGCACCAACGGCTCGATGCTGTTGAGCAAATTTGTGGAGTAATGGGTATGGCTGATTTGATGAAGGGGAAGCGCGGGCTGGTAATGGGCGTAGCCAATAATCGCTCAATCGCTTGGGGCATTGCGCAGGCACTTGCTAATGAAGGGGCCGAGTTGGCATTTACCTATCAAGGCGAGGCTTTTGGCAAAAGGGTGCGCCCGCTGGCAGAAAGCCTTGGTTCCAAACTGGTGCTCGATGCGGACGTTCAGAGTGAAGAGTCTCTGGATGCCGTATTTGCTGCGATCAAAGAAGAGTGGGGCGAGCTGGATTTTCTGGTTCACGCCATTGCCTATTCCGACAAGGAAGAGCTGAGTGGTCGCTTTATCGGCACAAGCCGCGCGAATTTTCTGAATTCGATGGATATTTCCTGCTTTAGCCTGATTGACGTTTCCCGTCGCGCAGCAAAGCTGATGAAAAAAGGTGGCTCAATCATCACGCTGACCTATTTTGGCTCCCAGCGGGTCATACCAAACTACAATGTGATGGGTGTCGCCAAAGCGGCACTGGAAAGCACGGTGCGCTATTTGGCCAGTGACCTCGGGCCTGACGGCATACGGGTCAACGCGGTGAGCCCCGGCCCGATGAAAACACTAGCCGGTGCCGCTATTGGCGGGGCGCGCAAGGTTTACCGCCACACCGAGGAAAACGCCCCGCTGCGCACAAATGCGACGCTGGAAAGCGTGGGCGGCACAGCGATGTTCCTCATGAGCGATTACGGCGCACATACTACCGGTGAAATTATATTTGTTGATGGCGGATATCACGCGCTCGGTATGGCGCAGGCAGAGAACCTGTAAAAGCAGGGCCGCCGCCGCCTTATCCGTTTCTTGGCAACACAAGAACCTGACCGACTTGCAGCAAGTTTGGTGACCTCAGAGTGTTGCGGTTCAAATCGTAAATTTCGTTGAACCGCAGCCGGTCCCGGAAAAGCGCATAAGCGATTTGGGCAAGGGAATCGCCTTGCCTAATTTCTATAACCCATTCCTCGCCAGTGACTTCAATGCGTGAGAGAATAGTCTGGGTTGCGGCATCTGCATTATTGGGAATAACGGGCCCTTGCAGCGTATTTTCAACATAACCTGGCAACACAGTAGCCGAAAGCTGCAAGCTCTCCGGCTGGGGTTGAGCTGGCGTTGCATTGAACGCTACAGCTTTTATACCTTCCAGATCTTCAGCCATGACTGCCGCCACATCAACTGTTTTGGGTTGGGATTGCAAATAAAAGGCTTCTACAGAATTGAGGAGCTGAAGCGATTCGAATTTGCCATCACTTCCGTTGAGAGCTGTGGGCAGGTCGCCTCTACGGTTTTCCGCAACATAGTCTTTGAAAAAATCTGCAGTTTGCGTTGTGTTGTAGCCGCAACGGGTTCCGGCATCGATGAGACGCGCAACTTTTTGGCGTAGGTGGTCAATAGTTTCATCTTGATCGGGGGTGCCGCTATCAAGTTCATAGATAGCTGCAAGAGCTTGCGCAGAGTAGTGGGTAAGCCGACGAACATCGGTTTCAGACAACGCTGGATCTACGACCTGTGTATCTTCACCGCTGGATGACACAATCGTCCAGACGCTACCGCCGTTTTGCGACGCGTCTTGCGCGACTGTGGCTAGGGGAAACAAAAATGCGGCAGCGGAAATTATTCCAATTCTTGAAATGGACAAGCTATCAATCCTTCTTTAAAATCATTAGGCAAATGGTTACCAAACCGCTTTGAGACATTTTTGCTGTTCGTGTCAATTTGGCTCCAGCCAATTTAGCGACAATTTTGGCGATATATATATTTGCGGAATTGTGAAGGCTCGCCAGAGCGCCTTAGAGTTGAAATGCATATCTATTTAGGAGAATGCGATGCCCGTAACGACCTGCATTTTTGATGCTTACGGCACGTTGTTCGACGTGGCCGCCGCCGCACGAATTGCGGCCAAAGAACCGGGGCGGGAGGAATTTGCCGCCAAATGGCCGCAAATTGCCGCTGATTGGCGGAGCAAACAACTGCAATATACCTGGCTTAGGGCCGTGTCGGATACGCACATAGATTTCTGGAAAGTAACCCAGCACGGGCTGGATTATGCGCTAGAAGCCGCAGGTCTGAGCAGCCCTGAACTGCGCGAACGTTTGCTGTCTCTTTACTGGGAACTGTCGGCTTTTCCAGAAGTTCCAGCAATGTTGGCAGAGCTCAAAGCCGCAGGGCTTAGCACGGGAATCCTCTCCAATGGGTCTCCCGAAATGTTGAATGGCGCGGTAGAGTCAGCCGGGATCGGCGAGTTGCTTGATGCTGTTTTGAGCGTCGAGTCCATTGGCGTATTCAAGCCGCACGCTTCTGTTTACGCGATGGTCGAAGACCGTTTTGGCACCACGCCCGAGCAGGTGCTGTTTGTTTCGTCGAATGGCTGGGATGCTAGTTACGCAAGCCGCCACGGCTTTCAAACCGTTTGGGTAAACCGAGCGGGCGAACCGATGGACCGCCTCCCGTCCGACCCGCAATTCACCATGAGTGACCTAACCGGCATTCCCGAACTGGCGCGCACCCTATGAAACCATTTATCACAAGTGACGGCCTGACTCTGGATTACCGGATCGAGGGGACGGGCAAACCCTTGCTTTGCCTTCCGGGCCTAACCAGAGACCTTTATGATTTTGACGAGCTGGCAGTGGCCATGCGCGGTGAGGCGCAAATCATTCGGCTTTCCCAGCGCGGGCGGGGCCGCTCTGATTGGGCGGAGGGTTTTGAGAGCTACAACATCGTGCAGGAAGCGCGCGATGTGATCGAGTTTATGGATTTTCTTGGCCTCGAAAAGGCGACGGTCATCGGCACTTCTCGCGGCGGGTTTAACGCAATGATTTTGGCGGCAACCTCCCCGGAGAGACTGGCAGGCGTTCTGCTCAATGATATTGGGCCGGAACTGGCTGAAGATGGCATATCGAAAATTATGGAATATGTCGGCAAACCACCCGAAGCGCGAAATCAGGATGAGCTCGTGGCGGGTATGAAGGCCGACATGGGTGCTGATTTTCCCGATTTGAGTGAGGCCAAATGGATAGAACTGGCACAGCGCTGGTTTAGGGTTTCAAAAGAAGGTGTGGCGCTGAACTATGACCCCAACATAGGCAAAGCTATGCATGAACAAGCCAAGGGGGAAGCGCCCGACCTGTGGGGTCTATTCGACCTGATGGCCAATACACCACTTGCTTTACTGCGCGGGGCCAATTCGGACTTGTTGTCAGTAAACACAGCGGAACAAATGCGCGCCCGCCGACCGGATATGCAGTTTGCCGAAGTACCAAACCGCGGTCATATTCCGCTGTTGGACGAACCCGAGTCACTTGATATTATTCGCAAATTACTGGAGCTTACATGAGCACGCTTGAACTGATCCACGCCGCATACACCCGTATCAAACCGGTCGTTCGGCAAACGCCTTTGCTTTCCTCACCGTTTCTGGATGAGATCGCCGGACGCAAGCTGTTGGTGAAGTCCGAATGCCTCCAGCACACCGGCAGCTTCAAGTTTCGCGGGGCCTATTCGGCTTTGTCTGGGATGGAGGAAGCCAGCCGCAAGAAAGGCGTGATCGCCTATTCCTCTGGAAATCATGCGCAGGGGATTGCGCTTGCCGCCAAAATGCATGGCACGAGTTCGGTAATCATTATGCCCGCCGATGCACCTCGGTCAAAGATCGACAATACGAGAGCGCTCGGCGCTGAAGTGGTCCTCTATGATCGCGCCAGCGAAGACCGCGACGAGATCGGCGCACGGCTGAGTGCGGAGCGTGGGCTTACGCTGGTGCGCCCGTTTGATGAACCGCTGGTCATTGCAGGGCAGGCCTCCGTCGGGTTGGAAATAGCCGCGCAATGCGATGTCGCCGAGGGAGATGTGCTTATTCCGTGCGGCGGTGGTGGGCTCACCTCGGGCGTGGCGCTGGCGCTCTCGGAAGCGCGCCCCGGGCTGCGGGTGCGGCCAGTGGAGCCAGAAGAGTTTGACGATGCTACGCGATCGCTGGTTTCCGGCAATCGGGAGGTGAATGAACGGCGGGACGGCTCGATCTGCGATGCCATTATTACCCCGAGGGTTGGAGAAATCACCTTTCCGCTGATGCAAAAATACTGCGGCAGCGGGCTGGTAGTAACAGAGGAGGAGGCCCTGCGCGCCATGGCGCATGCCTTTACCCGGCTAAAAATCGTTATTGAACCGGGCGGAGCGGTGGCGCTGGCTGCCGCGCTGTTTCACGGCGAAAAGCTGAATGGCGATACAGTGATCGTTGTGGCTTCGGGCGGCAATGTGGATGCAGAGATGTTCACCCGCGCGCTTAACCACGGCTGAACGCGCGGTAAGCCCCGCATTCTAGTCTTCTAGCTTGCGGGCTTCGTCGACCAGCATCACCGGAATGCCATTGCGGATTGGAAAGGCCAACCCCGCGCCCTTGGAGATCAACTCCTGATTCGCCGCATCATATTTAAGCGTGGCGCGGGTAATCGGGCAAACAAGGGCCTCAAGCAGCTTGGGATTGGTTTTTCCGGATTCGCTCATGGCTGCATTACACCAGAATTAGGGAGGCAAGCTTACGGCGACCTGCCTGAGCCAGTTCCGATGGCGCACCAAGGCCTTCGAGCAGCTTGAGCAATTGCGCCTTTGCGGCACCATCGTTCCACTCGCGGTCACGTTTGAAGGCTTCCAGAAGTTCGTCAATCGCAGCCTCGTTGTCCCCTTCGGCAGCCAGCGCAATGGCCAGATCTAGGCGGGACTGGTGGTCGTCCGGGTTGGCCTCAACGGCTTTACGCAATTCGCCAACTTCGCCCGCGTCGGCGGCAGCTTCGGCCAGTTCGATCTGGGCGCGGGCTTTGGCGATGTCGGCATCATCTTCCGATCCTTCAGGTACGAGGGCCAAAACTTCACGGGCGCGTTCAACTTCGCCAAGCGCCAGATAGCTGCGCATCAGCCCGCCAAGGGCTTTCAGGTTGCCTTCTTCCTCGCCAATAATGGCGGTAAAGGTTTCAACGGCATCGTGCGCCTCGCCCGCTTCCAGCATCTGCTCGGCGGCCTCGATGGCTTCGTCCATGCCGGCGTCTTCCCCGCCCTGCATCGAGATCCGCTCGATAAAGGCGGCAATTTCAGCGGGGCCTTGCGCGCCCTGAAATCCGTCAACCGGCTGCCCGTCGACAAAGGCATATACCGTGGGGATCGACTGGATGCGGAGCTGCCCGGCGATGCCTTGGTTTTCGTCCACATTCACTTTGACCATCTTCACCTTGCCACC
>Ga0209121_10000361_pt1 | contig 47836 bp, 55 predicted proteins | sample Cruoilmetagenom3_FD_187292 | JGI IMG/M metagenome (GOLD analysis project Ga0209121, IMG submission 187292) | Oil polluted marine microbial communities from Coal Oil Point, Santa Barbara, California, USA - Sample 3 (SPAdes) (version 2) | ecosystem: Environmental > Aquatic > Marine > Oil seeps ... | reverse complement strand
CCCGTTCATGGACGTGCGCTTCGCCGCCTGCGAGGTGGCTGGGTAGGGCGCGCTCGCGACATAGGCGCCGAGACGCTGATTCACGCGTAACGCGTTGGTTTCTGCCCGGTCGTGGTATGAGGGGAGGTGCGGATGAAAGGTGGTTTTGTTCTTCGAGCGACGGCAGCAGCGTCAGCTTTCTTCATTGGCGGGAGCGCGCTGGCATTGCCGCCGGAAGGACAATACGCACGCCGGGCGACAGAGCCCGGTAGCGCCCCGACCGTCAACTGTCCGAACAGCGAGAACAACCTATTCAATATTGTCCGAGAACGCATAGGGATGGGCGAGGGCGGCACGTGCCATATCAAAAGTTCTGTCGAGGTACGCGACATGAACGCGGCTCTCCAAGACATGTACTGCAACAACGAGGGACATGAATACGCGTTCAGGATGTTCATTGTCGAGCGAGGTGATGGGATCATGGCGGTGGGGGACACGTTCGAGTTCGATCTCATCTACTGTTTTCCGATCTATTACGAGGGGGAATAATGGCGCCGAACGGAACGATGGTGGCGGATTCTTTTTCGCAATTGTACCCTGGAAAATGAGGGACGCGGAGGTTTCCCCCCGCGCCCCGTCCTGTTTCCGCGTTTCTCCGGGGATGCCCGGGATCAGAGATCGAAGCGGTCGGCCTCCATCACCTTGGTCCAGGCGGCGACGAAGTCGGTCACGAACTTCTCTTTCGCGTCGTCCTGGGCGTAGATCTCGGAGAGCGCCCGGAGCTGCGAGTTGGAACCGAACACGAGATCGACGCGGGTGGCGGTCCACTTGGTCTCACCCGAAGCCCGGTCCTTGCCCTCGAAGACATCGCCGCCGTCATCCGACGTCCACGCGGTGTCCATGTCGACGAGGTTCACGAAGAAGTCGTTCGTGAGCTGGCCGGCCCGGTCGGTGAACACGCCGTGTGCGCTGCCGTCGTGGTTGTTCCCGAGCACCCGCAGCCCCCCCACCAGCACCGTCATCTCGGGCGCGGTGAGGCCGAGGAGCTGGGCCTTGTCGACCAACATCTCTTCCGCCGGGATGGTGAACTTCGTGCGCTGGTAGTTGCGGAAGCCGTCGGCCTCCGGTTCCAGCGGCTCGAAGCTTTCGGCGTCGGTCTGGTCCTGGCCTGCGTCGCCGCGGCCCGTCGAGACCGGCACCGTCACGTCGAAGCCCGCGTCGTCAGCGGCTTTTTCGATCGCGGCCGCGCCACCGAGCACGATCAGGTCGGCCATCGAGACCGCGCCGTGGTCCTCCCGGATGCCGTCCAGCACGCCCAGCACCTTGGCGAGCTGCGCCGGGGTGTTGGCGGCCCAGTCTTTCTGCGGCGCAAGCCGGATCCGCGCACCGTTGGCGCCACCGCGCTTGTCGGAGCCGCGGAAGGTCGAGGCCGAGGCCCAGGCGGTCTGCACCAGGTCCGCGACGGAGAGGCCGGAGCCGAGGATTGCAGCCTTGAGCTTGTCCACGTCGGCCGCGCCGAGCGGCGTGCCGGCGGGGATCGGGTCTTGCCAGATCAGCTCCTCGGTCGGGACCTCGGCGCCCAGGTAACGTGCGCGCGGCCCCATGTCACGGTGGGTCAGCTTGAACCAGGCGCGGGCATAGGCATCGGCGAACTCCTCGGGGTTTTCGAGGTAACGCTTGGCGATCGGGCCGTAGATCGGGTCATAGCGCATCGACATATCGGCGGTGGTCATCACCGGGGGGTGCGTCTTCGACGGGTCGAAAGCGTCGACCGCCATATCCTCCGGCGCGACGTCCTGGGCGATCCAGATCTGGGCGCCGGCAGGTGTCTTGCCGAGCTTCCACTCGTATTTGAACAGCACCGTGAGATAGCCCATGTCCCAGGTCGTCGGGTTCGGCTTCCAGGCGCCTTCGAGACCGGAGGTGATCGCATCGGCGCCCTTGCCGGAGCCGTGCGAGGAGATCCAGCCAAGACCCATCTCTTCGAGCGGCGCGGCCTCGGGCTCCGGGCCGACCGCATCGGCCGGGCCGTTGCCGTGCATCTTGCCGAAGGTGTGCCCGCCGGCGGTAAGCGCCACGGTCTCGGCGTCGTCCATCGCCATTCGGGCGAAGGTTTCGCGCACGTCGCGGCCCGAGGCTTCGATGTCGGGGCTGCCGTCCGGGCCCTCGGGGTTGACGTAGATCAGGCCCATCTGCACGGCGGCGAGCGGGCTTTCGAGATCGCGGTCGCCCGAGTAGCGGCTATTATCCTGGTCCGAGGTGGCGAGCCACTCGGTCTCGGCGCCCCAGTAGACGTCTTCCTCGGGCGAATAGATGTCTTCGCGACCGCCACCGAAGCCGAATGTCTTGAAACCCATCGATTCCATCGCGACGTTGCCGGCGAGGATGTAGAGGTCGGCCCAGGACAGGCTGTTGCCGTATTTCTGCTTGATCGGCCAGAGCAGGCGGCGGGCCTTGTCGAGGTTGCCGTTATCGGGCCAGGAATTGAGCGGAGCGAAACGCTGGTTGCCGGTAGACGCCCCGCCGCGGCCGTCGGCGGTGCGGTAGGTGCCGGCCGCGTGCCAGGCCATGCGGATCATCAACCCGCCGTAATGGCCGTAATCCGCGGGCCACCAATCCTTCGATGTGGTCATCAGTTTGCCGAGGTCGGCCTTGACCGCGGCGAGGTCGAGTTTCTTGAATTCTTTGCCGTAGTCGAAATCATGGCCGAAAGGGCTTTCCTTCGCGCTGTGCTGGTGCAGCACCCGCAGGTTCAGCTGGTTCGGCCACCAGTCGCGGTTGCCGCGCTGGCCGAAATTGGTGGTGCCGTGGGCGACGGGGCAGCCGCCGATGCCTTTGGGATCGCTTGCGTCCATTGGTCTCTCTCTCCCTGGGAAAATCCGTTCCGTGTGCGCCGCTGGGGCCTTTCGGGGGGTGGCGGCTTGAGCGGAAGTTAGTGTGTGTGGGCGATCAAAGGAAATTGCGTTTTCGGATGGAAACGATAACCTACGGTTATGAATGTGACCCTTCGACAATTGAGCTACTTCGTCGCCCTGGCCGAGGAACGGCATTTCGGGCGGGCGGCTGAGCGGGTCCACGTGACCCAGCCGGCGCTGTCGACCCAGGTCCGCGAGCTTGAGGAGCGGCTCGGCTCGGCACTGGTCGACCGCAGCGACCGCAGCTTCCGGCTGACCCCCGCGGGCGACGAGGTGCTGGCCTCGGCGCGGCGGATCATGGGCGAGGTCGAGCGGATGGAGACGGCGGCGCGCTGGCAGGACGGGCTCAGCGGGCGGCTGAAGCTCGGGATGATCCCCACCGTCGCGCCCTATCTGCTGCCGCGCGCCCTCGATCTCATCCGTGCCCGCGCGGCCTCGCTCGATCTGCGCCTGCGCGAGGCCAGGACCGAGCCGCTGCTCGACGCGCTGGCCGACGGGGCGCTGGACGCGGCGGTGATGGCGCTGCCGTCGGGACGCCCGGGGCTGGTGGAAGCGCCGCTGTTCAGCGACCGGTTCGTGCTGGCCGCGGGCCGCGACCAGGTCGAAGACATGCGCGCGACCGGCGCGGCGCCGCGGCCGGGCGAGCTTGACATGTCGCGCCTGCTCCTGCTCGACGAGGGCCATTGCCTCGCCGACCAGGCGCTCGAGGTCTGCGGCACGTCGCGGGTTGCGACCAGGGTCGACCTCGCAGCCTCGTCGCTGCCCACGCTCTGTGGGCTTGTGGGCGCGGGCTACGGCCAGACGCTGCTTCCGGAGATTGCCGTCAGCACCGAGGCGGCGGCCTCGCCGCAGCTCGCGATGATCCGCTTCGCCGAGCCGCAACCGGCCCGGATGGTCGGCCTCGTGCGCCGCGATCTCGGTGGCCCGGACGGCTGGTTCACCGATCTCGCCGCGATCCTCGCCGAGGCTGGCACCGCTCAGTGTGAACGGGCCGCGAGGGCTGTTGGCTAAGGCGGGGCAGACGGGTCGGAGGCAGCGCGCGCGCGGCTCCGGGATTGGGTGACCCGCCGTGGTAGGGACTTCCTAGTTTCCTAGGAAACCGTCCCCCGTTTCCTAGGAAACCGGACCCATCGGGTCATTCGAAACGCGGGCCAAAACAAGGACCTGGTTCCGCCCCAGGGCATGCCCGCCGGTCAAGGTATTAAGGGGTTGCCCGGGCTGCGCTCGACCGAGAGGCACCACCGGTTGCGCCCTACAGGTAGCGGGCGATGGCGTCGGGCCGCGGAACCCCACCTCACGTCCCGTCTTCACAACCCCTCGTGGAACTCGGCCATCAGGTGGCGCACCACGTCGCGCAGCGCTTCCTCCACCGGCAATTCGGCCTCGATCGCGTCCTTGTAGACCTGGCGTTGCTGGTGGGCGGAGGTCCCGTTCTCGAGGATCCGCCGCGCGCCTTCGACTTCCGCGACGCAGCCGAGCGCCTCGGCGTCCTCGCGCACAAGCTCGATCAATTCCTCGATCAGCACGTCGAACGGCACAAGCTCGCGTTGCCCCAGGTCGATGAGCCCGTTGGTCGTCCCGTAGCGCATGGCATGCCAGCGGTTCTCCTCGATGAGGAAATTGTCATACATCCGCCAGCGCCGGTTCTGGCTTTTCAGCCGCCACAGGAACCGGGTGAGCGACTGGATGATGGCCGCGAGCGTCAGCGCGGTGTCCATCCGCGGCGAGACATCGCAGATCCGCGCCTCAATGGTGGGGAACCGGGCCGAAGGCCGCAGATCCCACCAGATCTTCGAGGAATCCTCGATCAGCCCCAGCCCGACGATGGCATCCACGGTGCGTTCATAAGCCGACCACGAGGTGAATTGCGGCGGCAGGCCGGTGCGCGGCAGGTTGTCGAAGATGGTCAGCCGGTAGGAGGCGAGCCCGGTGTCCTCGCCCTGCCAAAACGGCGAGGAGGCGGAGAGGGCCAGCAGGTGCGGCAGGAAATAGGTGAGCTGATTGAGGATGTCGATCCGGTCTTCCTTGTCCGGAAGCCCGACATGCACATGCATCCCCGAAATGAGCAGGCGGCGGGCGACGCCGCCGAGATCGCGCCGCAGATCGTTGTAGCGGTCGCGGTCAGTGTGGTGCTGGTCGCGCCAAGCCGCGAACGGGTGGCACGAAGCGGCGATCGGGGCGAGGCCGAACTCGGCCGCCCGGGTCGCGATGCTGCGCCTGAGTTTGCGCAGGTCTTCGCGCGCCGCGGCGATGGTGCCGCAGACATGGGTGCCGATCTCGATCTGGCATTGCAGGAATTCCGGGCTGACCTGTTCGTCGAGCTCGGCCTTGCAGGCCTCCATCAGCCCCAGCGGGGCTTTGGCAAGCTTCAGGGTTTCTTTGTCGACGAGAAGGTATTCCTCTTCGATACCGATGGTGAAGTCGGGTGCGTCCATGCCTCTAGCCTGCGTCGAAATCGGCGTGCAATCAAGCGTGCGGCGTCAAGTCGATCTCAGCAAGGCGTCGAGCCAAGGCGCATCGATGCCAAGCTCGGTGAGCGCCTCGGCGTCGCCTTCGACCGTGACCGAAACGACCCTTTGCGACCGCGCCCAAGCCCGGTTCACGATCCGCGCCAGCGACCAGGTCGGATCGGTCGGCGCGCGGCAGACCACCAGGGCCGGCGCGCGCGGATCGTCAAACACCTCGGCCTCGCGGGCCTGGTGCTGCATCAGCCCGAAAAAAATCGCGCTCCCAATCCGTGACGGCGCTGGGATCGACCAGGTGCTTCATCCCCTTGCGGTCGGCGGGATGGGCGGCGAAAGCGGCGAGCGCCGCGGTGCTCTCGGCCAACCCCATCCGGCCTTCGTAGCGGACGTAGGCGAGGATGTGGTCGGGAAGGAACCGGAGAGAAATCGGCAAGGCCAGGACCGCTCAGGCGCTCTGCAGCAGCGCGTCGATGGTCTGTTCCGGCTGTCCGAGCACCTGCAGCGCGTCGGCTTCGGTTTCGGACAGCAGCGGGATCACGCCCGGCACGTCTTCCCAGGACCGCAGGATCATCCGCGCCATCTGCTGGGTGCGCTCGGTCGGCGCGAAATAGACGAAGTGCACCTCGTGGCCAGTGCCAAGGAAGGCGCCCGCCTTGTCGGCCTGAAGCTGCATGAGCCCGGCGAAATCCCTGTCCCAATCGGTGACGCGGGCGAGATCGATGAGCTGTTTCTGGCCGGGACGCATGTCGGGGTGCTGCATGTAAGCGCCGAAGGCCTCTGCCGTCTCCGGGAAGGAGATGACGCCCGCATAGCGCACATAGGCAAGCCCGCGCGCGGGCAATATCCTGAACTCGATGGCCATATCGCCAAAACCCCTAGACCCAAAACCCAAAGACACCGTCCCCCCCCGGGGAGGGTGGTTGGACCGTGACCTTATCGCTCAAGATGCTCGGGTCAAATGGTTTTCTCGGCTCAACCCGATTTTGTCGGGGAGGTTCTCCGGGCCCCGGATTTGACCTGGACCAGGGGCCGCAGGACCCTCCGGCACCCGGCCGCCGCCGCGCGCCCGGTGCGCCTAGTGCTACCCGATGCAACCGGTCAGATCAGCCGGACCTGAGTGCCGACGGCCACGAGGTCGAAGAGCTCGACGATCTGCTCGTTGTAGAGGCCGATGCAGCCATCGGAGCTTTGCCGCCCGATCTTGCGGGTGTCATGGGTGCCGTGGATCAGATACGCTGGCCAGGACAGATAAAGCGCGCGCAACCCGAGCGGATTGTCCGGGCCCGCCGGCATCACCTCGGGAAGGTCGGGAATGCGCGCGTGCATCGAGGCGGTCGGCGTCCAGGTCGGGTGCTCCTTTTTGCGCACCACCTCGGTGTAGCCGCGCTTGGTGAGGTCGTCTGAACGCGGAACCGAGGTCGGGTAGAGCCTGTACGTGCCGCTGTAGCCGGACCAGAAGTGCAGGGCCCGGCTTGCCGTGTCGGCGACGATCGCGCCCTCGCCGAGGCTGTCGAAATGGTCTTGCCAGCGTTCCGAGCGGAAGGACGAGATATTATGGCGGGCGAATCCCTCGCCGGCGGTCTCGGACGCGGCTGACTGCGCGCGCAACACGGCGGGCGCGAGGAGGGGCAGGGCGGCCGCGGTCAGAAATCCGCGTCGGGTCAGGCGTTGAGACATGTCGGGGTCCTGTGCTGAGCGTGGGCCAGGGGCGTGGGGGCCGGGATGGTGTGAGATCGACGCGCCTTAGCGCCCGCGAGGTCCCCTTGAGCGTTCCTGGGAGTGAGCGTTCCCGGGAGCTTGTTCTGTGCTCTATCACCGGAACAGGGGCAGGGCTACGGGACAACACCTGCATTCAAGCGAATGTGACACCGTCGCAAGAGTGACTCGCACGGAAACCTGCCGCTCGGCGGCCAAAGATACGCCGGGGGGACATACACGCTGTTCGCCGGGCGGCCGGGCGCCATGGGAGCGCCGAGGACGATGGGCGCGCGTTGAAACCGGGGCACTGGTCGGGAAACGGCTGGTGGCAGATGTCAGGCCATGATCGTGCGGACCGAAAAGCTCCGCCGCCGCGTCACCGGAATGCGCCCCGCCGGTCAGGCGGCGCGCGGCAGTTCGGCCACCCGCATCTCGGTTTGGCCGAGGATCGCGAGCGCTTCGGCCTCGTCGTCGAGCACCAGCGGCACGACCCCGGGATTGCCCTCCCAGGCTTTCGCAAGAACGCCTGCGAGAGCGCGGGCCGTCTCGGTCGGCGCGTAGTAGACGCACAGCGTTTGCCGGTTCTGCCGCATCCAGTCCTGGCGGACCTCGCCGGGCGAGACCGCGCTTTCGAGCGCGGTTTCCCAGCCGGTGACGGCAGAAAGATCGACCAGGTGCATCTGGTCGGGGCGGAAGCTGCGATGGCGCACGACGGCGGCGATTAGTTCGGCACGCTCGGCCACGCTGATTTCACCTTCGTAGACGACAACCGCAAGATCGCGATCGGACAGGATGGAATAGGAAGTGGGCATGGCGACCTCCTGGGGGTGGGGGTGCAGGGTGGGTGGCTCGCCATAGGGATACCGGCGAGAGGTGCCTCAAATGAAGGGTTTTTTTATCCACAGCCTGCTTCGAGGCGAAAACCCGCCGCGCCGCATTGCGGCATCGGAACAAGTCCGCCGAAGGGGCGTGGATTGTTGCGCGGTCGTCAGCGGGAGGGTCGAACCGCTCGGAGGGGGGCGAAATCCGGGGCGGATTTCGTGGGCAAAATCCGCCCCGGATTTTGGTTCGGTTTCCGTCCGGAAACCGTACACGTTTTTCGACCGAAAAACGTTTCACCGACTCACGTTCCGGCCCATGAAAACGGATGGGCAAGCGCCTCTCTGGTCGCGGCCCAAAGCGCGAGCCGGGTGACGTTGGCGCTCCGGGCAAGGGTGTGACGCACGAACAGACGCCGATTGTCGCATTGGGGGGCGCCAAACAGGGCGTTAGCCTGCGTCACAAGGGACGAATCACATTGACCGGGGGCCTGCCCCCCGAAGGAGTATCTATGTTGAAACGCTTGATCCGGACCGCCTCAATCCTGCTTGCCATGGTGATCGCTCTTGCGGCCCCGACGGCGGTCACAGCCGACGATGCGAAGCCGGGCCTGTTCGTCAACCTCACCACAGACGATACCTGGGCTGCGACCAAGGCGATCATGTTTGCGCATGAAAAGGCGCTGAAGAATGGGCATGAGCCGGTGGTGATCTGGATGAACGTGCGCGCCGTCTATCTCGCGGACAAAAAACGTCCGAGCCACATCCACGGGATGATGGCCGAGAAGGGCGCCTCGGTGCAGGACATGCTCGCGGGGTTCATCGCCGATGGCGGCAAGGTGCTGATGTGCCAAGCCTGCTCGGCGGCCGCAGGCCTCACGATCGACGACTACATCGACGGTGTCGAAATGGGCGCCTGGCCGGTGATCGAGGGCTACCTCTTCGCCGATGATATGCAGACCCTGAGCTGGTAACGGCCAGCAAGGGCACCGGAAAAGCCCCGGCCAAGGCCGGGGCTCTTCAATTGCAGATGCCTCAGCCCATCGGTTTGAACGCCGTCTCGGTGCCGTGTTCGATGTGCTGGAACCAACGCTCCGTCACCGTCTTGGTTCGGGTGTAGAAACGGAAGGCATCGGGTCCGTACTGGTTGAGATCGCCGAAGCCCGACTTCTTCCAACCGCCGAAGGTGTAGTAGCTGAGCGGCACCGGGATCGGGAAGTTGATCCCGACCATGCCGACATTGACCCGGGAGGCGAAATCACGCGCGATCTCGCCGTCGGCGGTGTAGATCGCGGTGCCGTTGCCATACTGATTGTCCATCACCAGCTTCAGAGCTTCCTCGTAATTGTCGGTGCGCACCTGGCTCAGGACCGGCCCGAAGATCTCTTCACGATAGATGTCCATCTCCGGCGTGACGTTGTCGAACAGGGTCGGCCCGACGAAGAAGCCGTTCTCGTAGCCCTGGAGCGAGAAGTCGCGCCCGTCGGTGACCGCGGTCGCGCCCTGGTCGATGCCGGAAGCGATCAGCCCTTTCACCCGCTCCATCGCCATCGGTGTAACCAGCGGCCCGAAGTCCATGTCTTCGCCGGCGGTGTAGGGGCCGACTTTCAGCTTCTCGATCCGGGGCACCATCAGCTCGACAAGCCGGTCGGCGGTCTCGGCGCCCACCGGCACCGCCACCGAGATTGCCATGCAGCGCTCGCCCGCAGCGCCGAAGCCCGCGCCGACCAGCGCGTCCGCCGCTTTCTCCATGTCGGCGTCCGGCATGATGATCATGTGGTTCTTGGCGCCGCCGAAACATTGCGCGCGCTTGCCGTTCGAACAAGCCCGGCCGTAGATGTATTGGGCGATCGGGGTCGAGCCGACGAAGCCCACCGCCTGGATCGTCTCGTTGTCGAGGATCGCATCGACCGCTTCCTTGTCGCCGTGCACGACCTGGAGCACGCCGTCGGGCAATCCGGCCTCCTGCAGAAGCTCGGCGAGCAGGAGCGCGGTGGAGGGCGTGCGTTCGGACGGCTTCAGCACCATCGCGTTGCCTGCGGCAATCGCAGGGGACATCTTCCACATCGGGATCATTGCGGGGAAGTTGAACGGGGTGATGCCGGCAACCACGCCGAGCGGTTGGCGCATCGAGTAGAGGTCGATGCCCGGGCCACCGGAATCGGTGAACTCGCCCTTCAGCATCGCTGGCGCGCCCATGCAGACCTCGACCACTTCGAGGCCGCGCTGGATGTCGCCGCGCGCGTCTGGCAGCGTCTTGCCGTGCTCGCGCGACAAAACCTGGGCAAGCCGGTCCATGTGCTCGTTGATCAACGCGCCAAACTTCATCATCACCCGGGCGCGGCGTTGCGGGTTGACCTTCGCCCAGAGTTTCTGGGCTTGCGCCGCTTTCGCGACAGCGTCGTCGAGCTCGGCGGGGGTGGCGAGCGGTGCCTTGCCCTGCACTTCGCCGGTGGCCGGGTTGTAGATGTCGGCGAAACGGCCCGACGTGCCTTTGACGCGCTTGCCGTTGATCCAGTGTTCAATCTCGTACATGGGGGTCCTCCTGTGCTGACGGGACAATAGCCTTGCAATATTGCTGGACGAAGAGGCAAGATACCAAAAGCGTTTTGCAAGAATGCAACGTTGCGCCGATCAGCCCCCGCGGACCCTCTTGGCTGCGCGGGCACGCGGGCGGCGAGGACGGCCCGAAGGGCGGACGAGCCGCGGGGGGAGACCATGGAGCCTGACTGGGACGATCTCAAAGTCTTCCTCGCCGTTGCCCGTGGGACAAGCCTGTCGGCGGCGGCAAGACTTCTCAAACGCGACCCGGCCACGGTGGGGCGCCGCATTGCCCGGCTCGAGGAAGCCCTCGGCGCCGCCCTGTTCGTGCGCACCCCTGCGGGCTACGGACTGACCGAGGCGGGCGGCCGCTTGCTCGACCATGCCGAGGCCGTTGAACAAGCGATCACACAGGGCGCCGAAGCGCTGCGCGCGAACCCCGGTCAGCTCACCGGCCAGGTGCGGATCGGTGCGCCGGACGGGGCCGCTGTCTACCTGCTGCCCCGCGTCTGCGCGGCGATCCGCGAACAGCACCCCGGGCTCGAATTGCAGATCGTGGCGCTTCCGGGCGTCGTCAACCTGTCGCGTCGCGAAGCGGATTTCGCTGTCACCGTCACGCCGCCGACCGCGGGCCGGCTCACGGTGCAGAAGATCACCGATTATCGTCTGCACCTCGCGGCGCATCGCGACTACCTCGCGCGCGCCCCCGAAATCCGTACCCTCGCCGATCTTCACGACCACCCGCTGGTCGGCTACATCCCCGACATGATCTTCGACAAGGCGCTCGACTACCTCTCCGAGCTGCCGGTCACCGGCGTCGGCCTGGCCTCCAACGCGGTCTCGGTGCAACTCGCGTTCCTGCGCGAAGGAGCGGGCGTAGGCATCGCCCATGATTTCGCGCTGCCGCATGTGCCGGAGCTGTGCAAGGTCCTGACGGATCATTTCGCGCTCACCCGCAGCTACCATCTCGTGCGCCACGCCGGTGACCGGCGGATTGAACGGCTCGCGCGGGTGGGCGACATGCTGCATGCGGGGCTGCGCGCCGAGGTCGCGCGGCTCGAATCCCTCACTTGACAATCCCGCCGGGGTTTTCAACGTTGAACTGACAGGGAAAAGTGAGCGCACGGCAGGGAGGCCGTGGCGCCCGACAGGCCCAGGGAGACCCAGATGCTCGTCAGTCAGATACTAAAGGATAAGTCGATCCAGGAGGTCCTCCGGGTGGCACCCGGTAGTTCGGTGGGCGAAGCGGCGGAGATGCTCTCTGCGAAGAAGGTCGGCGGGGTCATCGTCTCTGACGGCGAGAGCGGTCTGCCCGCTGGCATCGTCACCGAGCGCGACATCGTGCGCGAGCTCGGCAAGCGCGGCGCGATCTGCCTCGAGGACAAGGTCGATGACATCATGACCTGCGAGCTGGTCACCTGCGAACCCAACGACCGGGCGATCCGGGTGCTGCAGGTGATGACCGAGAAGCGTTTCCGGCACATGCCGGTGATGGAAGACGGCAAACTCGTCGGCCTGGTGTCGATCGGCGATGTGGTCAAGGCGCGGCTGGATGAACTCAGCTCTCAGGCCGATGCGCTCAAGAACATGATCATGGGATACTGACCCCGGTTTTCAGTCCGCGCGCGCGGGTGGGGCTGGAGGCAAAGGTGTTGTCCGCATGTCTTGCCGGCGCCGTTTGCGTGGCGTGCCAGCCCGCCGCTGCACGCGCCAGGGATGACGCCTGAGGTGCGGCCAACGCGGGTGCCATCCCGTCCGGCCGGTCCGATAGGCGCGCCGGCAGCGGCATACCCGGAGCGGGCCGCGCGTCAATATCGAGATAATTCCTTCATCGAACGCGTGCCGACACGCCGCCGTGCGCGCCGCGGCCGGGGTTCCCGTCTCGGCGCGGCCCACGGCATCGGCACGCACCGGCGACCCTTCGAGAGCGCCGACACCATCCGGCCTTCCGGCCTGGGGTGTTGCGTGGCTTGCCCGCCGGTCGCGGCGCTCTCGACACTCGACCGGGCGCTGTGGGGAGCGGCGCATGGCCGAGGCGCAACCCGAACGCTTGCGGGCGTGGAAAGCCCTTGCATTGCGGCAGGCGATATAGTTGCGTGCCGCCCAACGAAGGAGAACGGCACATGCGCATCGGCCTCTACCCGGGCACTTTCGATCCGATCACGCTCGGGCATCTCGACATCATCGAGCGGGCCTGCCTGCTGGTCGACCGGCTGGTTATCGGCGTGGCGATCAACCGCTCCAAAGGGCCCTTGTTCGACCTCGAGGAGCGGGTCGGCATGGTGACCGCCGAGACCGCGGCGCTGACCGCGCGGACCGGGTGCGAGATCGTCGTCCACCCGTTCGAGAACCTGCTCATCAACTGCGCCCATGAAGTGGGCGCCAGCATCATCGTGCGCGGCCTGCGCGCGGTCGCCGATTTCGAATACGAGTACCAGATGGTGGGGATGAACCGGGCGCTCGACAGCAGTATCGAGACCGTCTTCCTGATGGCCGAGGCCCGGTATCAGCCGATCGCCTCGAAGCTGGTGAAAGAAATCGCCCGCCTCGGCGGCGACGTGTCGAAATTCGTCACCCCGGACGTGAAAGCACGGCTGGAGGGGAAGTACGGAGGCTGAACTCGACGGCGGCGGGCGGCACACGGGACCCGTCGTGGACCATTGACAGACCCGCCGATGCCCTCACAGGATCGGCGGATGGCTTGGCTTGGGCTGATCCATGCTATTGTGATGGCCGCCGCGCTCGCGATCGGCGCGGGCCTGTTCGCGATCGCCAAGGGAACCGCGCGCCGCTGCCGATGCGGGCGTGGCTTCGTGATCGCGGTGCTTGGGTCGAACCTGCTCGTTCTTTCGATCTACGAGGACAGTGAAACGATGGGCATCTTTCACATTCTCGCAATCGTAAGTTTTGGCTCGGTGCTTACGGCCCTCCCGTTGGCGCGTCGCGGCAAGGGCGGGCCGGGCACGCGCATTGCGCATGGGCACGTGATGCTGTGGTCCTTCGGCGGTATGGTCGCAGCAGGGTTGGGGCAGAGCGCCACATATCTCGGCCAGACACCCTGGCCGGCAATCGTTGCGGTGTTTCTGTGTGTCGGGATCCTGGCCGCCCAACTCGATTTCAAAGCCATGCTTCGCGCCGGTTGACGTCGCGGTTCCGGTGAATGCGCCGGGGTGTCATGTGAGACTGGGCAAGAGACCGTTTTCCGGGAGGTGAAGATGACCGATATCGTCAACGGATTGCTTCTGCGCGATCAACAAGTGTTGATGGCGCACCGGTCCGTCCAGCGCAAAAACTACCCCGGCACGTGGAGTTTTCCTGGCGGGCATGTCGAGGTCGGGGAGACCCTTGCGCAGGCTCTGAGACGCGAGCTGTCTGAAGAGATTGGGGTTCTTGCCACGTCCTGGACCTTCTTGCGGCGCTTCACGGCACCGGACGCCACGCCTGGGCGCCCCGTCGTGTTTCACTTCTTTGCCGTTGAGGCGTGGGACGGCGAACCGACGAACCTGGGCAATGAACACAGCGAAATCCGATGGGTCGCCGTGGCAGATGCCCCTCGGATGCAAGACCTGACCTTCGGCAGGTATGTCGAGCTGTTCGAGGATTTGGCGTCGAGTTGATTTGGCGCGGTCTTGGGGCGACGGCCTTTGGCGCAAGATTGGGTGGTTTCGAGAAACGCTCCCCCCAAAATGCGAACGGGCCGGCGAAGTGCCAGCCCGTTAGTCATTATCGTTATTTGTGTGTTCGTTGTGTTTTGTGTCCCCGTCTGGCGAGGGCTTCCCCTGCGGCACCGGCTCAGTCGCCGTAAACCGCGGCCCTGGCGATGATTTTGGCGTCGGCGGGGTAGATGCCGAGGTCTTCGACGGCGAGTTCGGTCGGCAGCGCTTCGATCTCGCGGATGGTGCGGTTGTAGAGCGCGCGCTTGGCAATCGCTTCGCGGATGCTTTCAATGGCGGTCATGTCATGTCCTTTCGTTGTTGGGTTGGGTTACTCGGGACTCTCCGGTTGGTCCGGGGTTGGTCATCGTTCCTGTTCTGAATCTAGCGCCCCCGAGGTGGCGCACAACATCGCGTTGGCGATACCAGAAATGCGCCAAACGCATGGCTTCGGACTCCGCTGATATATTTAGTTTTTCCGGTACACCGGCGGAAAACCGCGTGTTGTTTGCGCTAAATTCGCCTATTCATGACGGTTTCGTGACAAAATATTCACGAACTCTTGGGCGAAACGCGGGGCAGCCACGTCTTGTCAGGTATGTTCCTTGTGCATGCGCCGAAAAAGCGCCGCCGCCCCCCCTATCGTCTCCCGGCGCAGCGCGCCGTCGCGCCCCGCCGCCGCAGAAAAGCCCTCAACCCCCTGCAATGGTTAATCGTTTCGAAAATGTTCTGGCCCATTCTTCGGTCCATGCAGGACCCCCGAGGAATAGGTGACGATGCCCTGGCGCACGCCCTGGCCGCAAAGCCGGTCGCGCTCCAGATCGCGCTGGTGTCCGATCCGCGCCTTCTGCACCGCAAGCTGATGCGGCCGGACATGCCGGCCGCGGTGTTTTCCGGCGGCCGGGGCTCCCCGGAGGCGGCGAGGTGGCGGTGCGCGGCCGATCGCTCGGCGGTCACGGGATGCTCGAAAGGGGCATCGCCCCCGACAGGATTGCAGGCGAAATGCGGGATCTGTGCGCCGCGGTCCGGGCGTTGTTCGAGGCCCCGCCGCCGCCCGAAGCGCGCTGTGACGCGCTGTCGATCCTGCTTGCCTGGCCCCTGCGCATCCATCCCTTCGCCGACGGCAACGGGCGGGTCGGCCGGCTCATGGTCTGACTTGGCGCACGGCTGCTCGGCTGTCCCACCCGCGAAAACTGGATGATCGATATGCGCCCCTACGGGCCCGGCTTCAGCTGCGTGTTCCAGGCGTTGCCGCTGTCGCCCGACGCCCTCCGGTTCTACATGCGCCGGTATTTTCGGGCGGACGGGAGCGGCTAGACGATGCCCGATGTCAAGGACATCTATCTGATCTCGGACTTGCCGGGGCTGGGCGACACCATCGGCGTGGCCGCGACCGGCGCGGATGTGGTGCTCGATCCGACCGAACACACCGCCGAGGACCTGTCCGAAGCCGCAATCGGGTTCAGCACCGCGATGACGACCTTCACCTTCGACGGCGCGGACACCACGGTCACCGAGTTCTACCAGATCGACTTCGAGAGCGACGGCAGCAGCTACGTGGGCTAGGTCATGGCGTTTCAGCCGGTGGCGGGCGGCGCCGAGGAATGGGTAGTCCTGCCCGACGACACCGCGGGCGATCTCAGCTTCTCGACGCGCGAGGTCACCGCCGTCACCCTGGTCTCGGAGGTCTCCTACCCGGACGTGTCGGTCGACAACACCATCACGCCGCGGTGCCTGGCCGAGGGCACCTTGATCGCCACCCCTGACGGTGCCCGCCCGGTCGAGGCCCTGCGTTCCGGCGACCGGCTGTCGACGGCGGACCGGGGCAATGCAGAGATCGTCGCGGTGCGCGGCGAGGCGAGGCGATGCGGCTTGGCATCGCCGACCGGGCGCGGCCGGTCCTTGTCAAGCCCGGTGCGCTCGGGCCGGGGATGCCGGCGCGCGCTCACCGTCTCGCGCCAGCACCGCATCCTTCTGGCCGGGCCTGAAGTGGACCGGCGCACCGGCGCAGCCGCGGTCTGGGTGCCGGCAAAGGATCTCGTAGGGTGCCCGGGGATCGGCTACGAACGCCTGCGGACCCGGGTCACCTGGTACCACCTGCGGCTGGCGCACCACGCCGTGCTAGTCACCGGAGGCGCGTTCACCGAGAGCCTCTATCCGGGCGCCCTGCGGGGGGCTTCGGACCGTACCGGCCGGGGTCGCCCCGCGCTGTCGGCCCCGGAATGGTGCGGCGCCCGGGCAAGTGAGCTGGCCGCCACCCTCGTCCGCTGCGGCCATGCCTTGATGGATGCGGACTGGACCCGCGCGGCGGGGCGCAGCCGGGCGTCACCGCCGGCGCGGAGCCTGGCGCCGGGCGGGCGGCCTTGCGAGCGGGTTTGAAACGGACGGGCGTCGCGGCGGTCTTGGTCGAGCGGGACCCGGGTCGTGCGGGACCCGGGTCGTGCGCCGCACATCGGCGGAACCTCAACGCATGGAGCGCCGGGAAAGGTCGACCGGTGGGGCGCGACGCAAGCTCACGCCGCGCCGGTCTCCGACGCCACCCGTCATGCCCGGCAGCCGATACCGAGATCCGTGTCGTGCCGAGCCCGCCGTCGCTGGCGAAGAGGTCCACGTTGGCCGGGAGGGTCTTGCACCAGGGCGCGCCGCCGCGTGTCGTCGGGGTCGCGTCGGGGCCGCACCTGTCGCCTACACGCAATGCACAGGCACATCCCCGCGCCAGATCGCTGGCGCAGCCGCCGCGGCAGTCCGCGCGGGCGACACGGGCCGTGTCGGCCGCGGACGCCGCCGCGAAGCTATCGTATCCGAGCTCTCCCGGATTGTCCGCCGTGATCGCCCGCGCGCGCTTCTACGAGGTCCGGGTCGAGCGCCCGCAAATCCGCCTGGGCCTGTGCAGCCAATGCGCCGGGAGCGCACAGGGGTGCACGATCACCCCGCCAAACAAGGTCATCCTGAAACCCATGGGGTCTTGTCCCGTCAGCCGAAAATGCCTTCAGGCGCACGGTCAGACAGTTTGCGCCACGACCGCCGGGGGCGCCGCGCCGCCGCACTGCGTCAACGAAAAGCGGCCCGGGATTTCCCGGGCCGCTGGTCTCAATGCTGTGCTGAAAGCGACAGCGATCAGATGTACTTCGCCATCTCGACGGCGGTGTCGAGCATCCGGTTGGAGAAGCCCCACTCGTTGTCGTACCAGGTCAGGATACGGACGAAGTTGCCGTCCATCACCTTGGTCTGGTCCAGATGGAAGATCGACGAATGCGGATCATGGTTGAAGTCGATCGAGACATTCGGCACCTCGGTGTAGCCGAGCACGCCCTTGAGCGGGCCGGCCGAAGCTGCGGCCTTGATCGCCGCGTTGATCTCTTCGACCGTGGTGTCCTTTTTGGCCTCGAAGGTCAGGTCGACGACCGAGACATTCGGGGTCGGCACCCGGATCGCGACGCCGTCGAGCAGCCCGTTCAACTCGGGCAGTACCAGACCGACAGCCTTGGCGGCCCCCGTCGACGTCGGGATCATCGACACCGCCGCCGCGCGGGCGCGATAGAGATCCTTGTGCATCGTGTCGAGCGTCGGCTGGTCGCCGGTGTAGCTGTGGATCGTGGTCATGAAGCCGCGCTTGATGCCGACGGTGTCATTGAGCACCTTCGCCACCGGCGCGAGGCAGTTGGTGGTGCACGATGCGTTGGAGACGATAACATCGTCCGCCGTCAGCGTGTCGTGGTTGACACCGTAAACGATGGTCTTGTCGGCATTCGCCGCCGGTGCCGAGCAGAGGACGCGGCTCGACCCGTTGCCGAGGTGCACGCTGGCCTTTTCCTTCGAATTGAAGATGCCGGTGCATTCGAGCACGATATCCACGTCGCCCCAGGGCAGATCGTCGGGGTTGCGCAGCGCGGTCACCCGCATCGGGCCGGCGCCGGCGTCGATCGTGTCGCCGTCGACCTTCACCTGGTTCGGGAACTTGCCGTGCACGCTGTCGAACTGCAAGAGGTGGGCGTTGGTTTCGACCGGCCCGAGGTCGTTGATGGCGACGACTTCGATATCCTTGCGCCCGCTCTCATGGACTGCGCGCAGCACGTTGCGTCCGATCCGTCCGAAACCGTTGATTGCGACCTTGACCGTCATGTTCTGCATCCTTGTGTAGTGGATGGCCCGGGCGCACCCGAACCGGATTTCGCGTCGCCATCTTTGCCAGCGACGCCCGATAGTCAAGCCTATGCCCCTGCATGTCCGCTATGCGCGTTGACACGGGTCAAAAGACCGGAAATTCACCGCCAGAACGCGATCCACTCGAGGAATTCGAGCCCTTTGCGGCCGAGAAAGACGGGCAGGGTGCCGCCGAAGGCCCAGGCATCGACGGCGAAGACGCCGGCAATGACGATGGCGAGCCCGATGGCGATCCTGTTTGTCATGTCGCCTTGTCCCGCAGCGACCGGCGGGGGGCAAGGAAAAACCTCCCCTTGCCGCAGCGCGGTCAAGCGCGCCAGCACCGGCCCGGAAGTCACAGGTCTGCGGAACACAGGTCTGCGGAACACTGGCCCCGGGGATCATTGGGCCGGGGGTCAGTCGCGCTCGCGCGCGCGGTCGCGGTGGACCAGCCAGAAGGCAAAGGCCGAGCACAGCGCCACGCCGAGCAGCAGCGCGCGCGGGGTACCATCGAAGGAGAGCCCGATGGGCGCGGCGATGCAGATCGCGAGCACCGAGGACAGCGCCCCGATCACCGCCGAGGCGGTGCCGGCGATATGGCCCAGCGGCTCCATCGCAAGTGCTGTGATGTTGCCGAAGGTCATCCCGTTTATGAAAAACAGCGTCACCGACCAGATGATATAGAGGCCGAGCTGCGCCGGGGTGTCGAGCAAATCGACCAGTCCCCAGTGCCAGCTCGCCCAGACCAGCGTGGCGATCACCGCCTGGCTGCCGAAGGCGATCCGCGCAAGCGGGCGCATGCCGAGGCGCATCACGACCCGGGCATTGAGGAAGCCCGACAGCCCCGACAGCAGGGCGATGCCCGCGAAATAAAGCGGAAACCGGGTGCCCGCGTCGAGGGCCCCGGTGAACACCTGCTGGGCCGAGTTGATATAGCCGAGGAGCTGGCCGAAGGCGAGCGAGGCCACCACCAGGTAGCGCAGCGCCACCGGGGTGCGCAGCACCTCGACGGCGGCCGAAAACACCGGCGCGAGGCGGAACGGGCGGCGGTTTTCGGGCGCGAGGGTCTCGGGTTGGCGCAGCAAAAACCAGGTGAGCACCGCCACGCCGATGCCGAAATAGACCGAGAACAGCCCGCGCCAACCGCCGGTCGCAAGCACGACCCACTGGCCGATGAGCGGCGCGAGTGCCGGGATCACCACGAAGAAGGTGAACACCAGGCTGCCGATCCGCGCCTGCTCGCGCCCCGAGTAGAGATCGCGCATCAGCGCCTGGCTCACGATCCGGCTGGACGCCGCCCCCAGCCCCTGAACGAAGCGAAAGGCCAAAAGCGCATCGAGGTTGCCTGCGACCCGGGCGGCCAGCGCGCCGGTGATGAACAGGGCGACGCCGAGGACGAGGGCCGGGCGTCGGCCGAAACTGTCGGAAAACGGGCCGATGAAAATCTGGCCGACGCCGGTGCCGAGGACGAAGGCGGAGATCGTGAGCTGTGCCCGTGACGGGGCGCCCGGGATGAACTCGCGCGCGATCTCAGGGAGCGCGGGCATGATCGAATCGATGCTGAACGCCATCATCGACATCAGCGCCGCGAGCAGCATGACCAGTTCGATCTGGGGCAGGGGGCGCGTCGGGGCGCTCAAGCGCATGGGCCGGGGTCCTTCCGCCCGCCTCATGCCGGGTTTTTCCCGGAGATGCCAGCGCACCGGGGCGGCGCCGATCCGAGCGGGCGCGCGACACCTGTGCACCGATGCGTCAGCAGCATGTCAGCAAGCCGCGACCGGTGCGCGGCGCCGCACGACCACCCGACCGCTGCGAACAGGTCTTCGACGGGCAGACGAGCCGTCAGCAGGCCGGGCCGTCCTCGGGATCGCCCAGATCCGTGGGCGCGTCCACTTTGGCCCCCGACAACTCGTCGATCACGTTGAGCCACAGCCCAACCGGCTGCGCCCCGGGCACGACATGGCGGCCGGCGATCACGAAGGTGGGCACGGCGCGGATGCCTTTGTCGCGCGCATCCGCGTCGCGCGCCCGGATGTCGTCCGCATCTGCGTCGGAGGCGAGCAGCCGTGCGATCACTGCGCCGTCCATGCCGCAGGCGGTGGCGATCCGCGACAGCACCACCGCGTCGCCGATGTCGTGCCCGTCGACGAAATAGGCCTTGAACAGCGACGAGACCACCGCCATCTGGCGCCCCTCGATCCCGGCCCAGTGGATCAACCGGTGGGCATCGAGCGTCGAAGGGGTGCGCGCGATCGCGTCGAGGTTGACGGTGAGGCCGGATTTCCGGGCCTCGTCCACGACCGGAAGATAGGCCGCAACCGCGCCGTCGCGGCCGCCGAACTTGGCCTCTAGGTAGGCGCGCCGGTCCATGCCGCTGCGCGGCATCTCCGGGTTCAGCATGAACGGGTGCCATTCGATCTTGAAGGGATGGCCCGGCCGCGCCTCCAGCGCCCGCCCGAGCCGCGCCTTGCCGATGTAACACCAGGGGCAGATCGGATCGGAAAAGATGTGCAACGCGATCATGGCGCAGGATACCGCTTCGGGGCCGATTGCGGAAGGGGCGTTTCCCTTGGCCCCGCCCCGGCGTAAAGGTGAACCGATGACCGATACGCCTCCCCATGAGCCGAGCCTGATCCGGCTTGCCCGCGAACGCGGCCATGCGGCGCCCGACCCGCAGCCGCTCGATCTCGGCGCGCGGGTCCGGTCCTTGCGCAAGGCGCGCGGGTTGACGCTCGAACAGGCCGCGACCCAGGCCGGTCTCGCGCGCTCGACGCGGTCGAAAATCGAGAACGGCCAGATGAGCCCGACCTTTGAGGCGCTCAAGAAACTCGCCATCGGGCTTGATATCTCGGTGCCGCAATTGTTTACCCCGCCAAAGGATGCCCGGGTTTCAGGCCGGATGGCGGTGACGCGGGGCGGCGAAGGTGAGGCCCACCCGACCGCCACCTACGAGCACGAACTGCTCGCGGGCGCGCTGACAAAGAAGGCGATGCTGCCCTGCCGGGCGCGGGTGCGCGCGCAGTTTCGATGAGTTCGACGGTTGGGTGCGCCATGACGGCGAGGAGTTTCTCTACGTGCACACCGGCGCGGTCCGGCTGCTCACCGGGTTCTACGAACCGATCGAGACGCGCCGTGGCGACAGCGCCTGTTTAGATGCCTCGATGGGGCACAATGTGGTCTCGGTGAGTGAGGACGACGCGACGATCCTCTGGGTGACGTCGTTGTAGAGCGCGCTGACGCGCCGCCTGCGGCGAGCGGGGGGAGCCGGCGCTTCGCGCCGGCGCGCCTGCGGCGGGCAGGACGGGAGGCCAGCCCCCGGGATGCCCCGATGACAATCCAAGCGCGGCGCTTGGGTTCTGCCGGCGCGCGCGCTTGCGCGCGCCCCCTGCCCGCCGCAGGCGCCGCGCGCAAGCGCGTCCCACTTGCGGAGGTTGCCCGCAAAAACTGCTGGGATACGCTGGGGCCATGAAGTATCGCGTTCATCACTTGCTGGAGCCGGATCCGGCATCGGTGCAAGGCGCCTGGATCGCCTCGGTCAGGTTCTTTCGCGAGACGGGCCTGTTGGCCGACACGATGTATGAAACCGGCCAAACCAAACGACAAGCGCTCACAACGCCCGTCTCGCTCCCGGATTCCGGCCGGACTGAACCGGAGCTGAGCCGCACCCTTGCGCGTGAGGATTGGGAGGAGTTCGTCGTCGCGACATCTCTCTGGGCGGATGGTGCGCCGGGCGATGGCGGATTTCAGATCAGTTTTGGACCGGGTATCTCAGGACCAGCGACATTCCCATCATGCTGTTCCTGATAGCCCCGGACGCGATTTGCGAGAACTTCGAGGTGCGCTTGGAACACTTCGACCTGCAGGTCGGGGTCGAGCTTGTGATCTGCCGGTTTATCGAGACCAGCTCCGAGGTCGAAGCGGTCTGGGATCGGGGGCCGGGCTGGACGGATCACGACACCGGGTCGCTGGCCCCGCGCAGGATCAAGGGAAAGACCTGGTTTCTCGTCTGACCTACCCACCGACGTTGTGTGCGGCGCGCGCGGGCACGAACGCTTCGTGAAAAGGCGGCGAAAACCGGCACGATTTGGTCGTTTCCGGCGAGCGCCAGCGCTGGAAGGCTGCTAAGTCGCGCGGATGTTCGACGCATTGCGACATTCCTGGGCGTTGCTCTTTGGCGTTTTGCTCCTGATGCTGGGCAACGGCATTCAGGGCACGTTGCTCGGTTTGCGCGGCGCGATCGAAGGTTTTTCGACCTTGGAGATGTCGGTCATAATGGCCGGCTATTTCGCAGGTTTCCTCGGTGGCAGCCGCGCCACGCCGTGGTTGATCCGCCGGGTCGGCCATGTGCGGGTCTTCGCGGCGCTCGCGAGCTTCGTCTCGGCGGTGCTCATCCTCTACCCGGTGGTCGTCGATCCCGTTGCCTGGACCCTGTTTCGGGTGGTCTTCGGGTTCGCCTTTTCCGGCGTCTACGTCACCGCCGAAAGCTGGCTCAACCACCAGTCCACCAACGAGACCCGCGGCCAGACCCTGTCGCTCTACCTGATCGTGCAGATGATCGGCATCATCGCCGCCCAGGGCCTGGTGCTCACAGCCGACCCGGGTGGGTTCACGCTGTTCATCCTCCCGTCCGTGCTGGTGTCGCTGTCCTTCGCGCCGATCCTCTTGTCGATCACGCCGACGCCGGCTTTCCAGACCACCCGGCGGTTGTCGCTGTCGCAGCTCTACCGGATCTCGCCGCTCGGTGTCGTCGGCATGCTGGTGATGGGCCTGCTGTTCTCGGCACAGTTCGGCATGGCCGCGGTGTTCGGGACCAAAGCGGGCCTCAACGTCGGTCAGATCTCGATCTTCATCGCGATGTTCTACGTCGGCGGAATGGTGCTGCAATACCCGATCGGCTGGATTTCGGACCGGATGGACCGGCGCCAGCTGATCGTCGGGGTCTCGGCACTCGGTGTGATCGCGGCCTTGGTGCCGCTCCTGTTCGCCGGCTATCCGGCGCTTCTGGTGGCGGCGTTCTTCATCGGCGGCATGTCGAACCCGCTCTATGCATTGCTGATCGCCTATACCAACGACTACCTCGAAACCGACGATATGCCGGCCGCCTCGGCGGGGCTGGTGTTTCTCAACGGGCTCGGTGCCATCGGCGGCCCGCTTGCCGCCGGCTGGGCGCTGGAGGCGGTCGGGCCGGACGGGTTCTTCGTCTACCTCATGATCGCCTTCGGCGGTCTGCTGTCCTACGGCGTCTGGCGCACCACCCGCCGACCGGGGCCTTCGGTCGATGAGACCCAATCCTACGCGCCGGTTCTGCCGTCCGCCTCGCCGGTGGCCATGGACCTCGCCCAGGAACTCTACGTCGAGGCCGTCGAAGAAGCGGCGGAGGCCGCAGAGGCGGAAGATGCTCAAAATGCAGGTGAATCCGGGGAAACTGTGTCGGAGGCGGCAACAGTTCGTTGAGGGCATGCGCAACTTTCACAAAATCTGTTGCCAGAATATGTAACTTTTGCAACGCTGCGAGTCGTGCCCCAAAGGAAAGGGCAGGGCACAGGGATCGGCAAGGGGAACAGGTGGATGATTAAACCGGAAGAGGTGTTGGCGTTTTGGCTCGACGAAGTCGGGCCGAAGGGCTGGTATGGCGGCGGCGAAGCGCTGGATGACAAGATCCGCGCGAAATTCGGGGCCGCATGGGAGAATGCGAGCGACGGGTCCTATTCGATGTGGCTCACCTACCCGTCCGGGGTGCTCGCCTACCTGGTCCTTCTGGACCAGTTCCCGCGCAACATGTTCCGCGGCGACAAGCGGGCTTATTCGACCGATCCGGCGGCGCTGGCGGCGGCGAAATGCGCGATCGACAAGGGTTGGGACATGCGGATCGACGAGCCGGCGCGGCAGTTCTTCTACCTGCCGCTGATGCATAGCGAGAGCCAGACCGACCAGGACCGCTGCGTCCGGCTGATGCTGACCCGCATGCCGGAGGGCGGCGAGGCCAATCTGGTCCACGCCAAGGCGCACCGCGAGGTGATCCGGCGCTTTGGCCGTTTTCCGTATCGCAACGCTGCGCTCGACCGCGCGCCGACCACCCACGAGGCGGAATTCGACGCCGCCGGCGGATACGGCGCGGTGGTGCGCGAAATGCGGGCCTGACGGTCGGCAACCCACCCGAGACCGCGGCGCGTACACGCCCAGCGCGCATACCCCTTTGAAGGGGCGTCTCGATGCCCCCTTCAAAGGGCGCCCCGACCGCGCGGGCGCCCTTTTCGTGCCGGGTTTCCCGCAAAGCCGCGCGCAGGCAGGGTTGCGGCCCGTGCATATCCGCCGCCCAACTTCCTGCGATTGAACAGGGACGCCAAATAGTTTAATGCCAAACTACTTTTCCCAAGGGAGGCGCGCATGGCCGGGACAACCTATGATGTGATCGTGGTAGGCGCTGGCCCCGGGGGCTATGTGGCCGCCATCCGGGCCGCCCAGCTCGGCCTGAAGGCCGTGGTGGTCGAACGCGAGCACCTCGGCGGTATCTGCCTCAACTGGGGCTGCATCCCGACCAAGGCGCTCTTGCGCTCGGCGGAAGTGTTCCACCTCATGGAGCGGGCCAAGGAATTCGGGCTCTCGGCCGACAAGATCGGCTATGATCTCGACGCGGTGGTGAAACGCTCGCGTGGCGTTGCGAAACAGCTGTCGAGCGGCGTCGGTCATCTTCTGAAGAAGAACAAGGTCGATGTGGTGATAGGCGAAGCCACGCTGCCGGCGAAGGGCAAAGTCTCGGTCAAGACCGACAAGGGCACTGAAGAGCTGACCGGGAATCACATCATTCTTGCGACCGGCGCGCGGGCGCGCGAACTGCCGGGGCTCGAGGCCGACGGCGACCTGGTTTGGAACTACAAGCACGCGCTGAACCCGCCGCGGATGCCCAAGAAGCTGCTGGTCATCGGCTCGGGCGCGATCGGGATCGAATTCGCGAGCTTCTTCAACACGCTGGGGTCGGAGGTAACCGTGGTCGAGGTGCTCGACCGGGTGTTGCCGGTGGAGGATGCCGAGATATCGGCCTTTGCAAAAAAGGCCTTCGTCAAGCAGGGCATGACGATCTTGGAAAAATCCATGGTCAAGCAGCTCGACCGGGCACCGTCGAAATCGGGCGGTAAGGTCATCGCCCATATCGAGACCGGCGGCAAGGTCGAGAAAGCGGAGTTCGACACGGTGATCTCGGCGGTCGGGATCGTCGGCAATGTCGAGGGGCTCGGGCTCGAGGGCCTGGGCGTGAAGGTCGACCGGACCCACGTGGAGGTCGACGCGTTCTGCCGCACCGGGGTCGATGGGCTTTATGCGATCGGCGACATCGCCGGCGCGCCCTGGCTTGCTCACAAGGCGAGCCACGAAGGGGTGATGGTGGCGGAGCTTATCGCCGGAAAACACGCCCATCCGGTGCGTCCCGAAAGCATCGCCGGCTGCACCTATTGCCACCCGCAAATCGCCTCGGTCGGCTACACCGAAGCCAAGGCGAAGGAGCTTGGCTACGAGGTGAAGGTCGGTCGGTTCCCGTTCATCGGCAACGGCAAGGCGATCGCGCTTGGCGAGCAGGAAGGGCTGGTGAAAACGGTGTTCGACGCGAAGACCGGCGAGCTTCTGGGCGCCCACATGGTGGGCGCGGAAGTGACCGAACTGATCCAGGGTTACGTGGTCGGCCGTCAGCTCGAGACCACCGAGGAGGACCTGATGCAGGCCGTCTTCCCGCACCCGACGCTCAGCGAAATGATGCACGAAAGCGTGCTCGATGCCTGGGGGAAAGCGATCCATTTCTGAACGGCGCTAGATCAACCCGAGCTCCGCGAGTTCCGCGAGAGAATGGGGGAATCATCTCGTCGTTTCAGGCCGTTGGAGCGCGACGCAATCCCGCCAGTTTCCTAGGAAACGGACCTCTGTTTCCTGGGAAACCGACCGCGCCCGCTATCCGTCGAAGCCGAAATCCGGGGCGGATTTCGCAACGGAAAACGCGCGTTTTCCGAAACGTTTTTCGCCCCGAAAAACGCAGCGGCCGACCGCGGGGCGTCAGGTCCGAACTTCCGTCTCCGTGACAGCCGCAAGCGTCTCTCCGCCCTGCGCGGTCGCCACCGCCGCGCCGATGCGCCCGAGCGCGGCCAGGCTTTCCGGCCGACTGCCCGCGTCGCCGAAGAAATCGTGCGTCATGCCCGGCCAGACATCGAGCGTGACATCGCTCCCTGTCGTCGCCTGCGGTGCGCGAAGTCGCGGATCATGTCGATCAACACTTCCTTGCCGCCGCCTTGCAGGTAGAGCGACGCAAGGTCCGCGAAGTCATGGCGGATCGGCGAGAGCGCGGCGCGCGTCTCGGCCACGCGGTCGCCTGTCAACCATTCGCCGAAGCGGGTCGCCATCCGTTCGGCGCCGATATCGAAACGGTCATGGGCGCTGTAGGACGCCCCATGCGGGGCGACGTCGGTCCAGGGGCTGGCCCGACCGCGAGCGCCGGCTGCGGCAGCCCGGCCGCGCGCATCGCCAGCAGTGTCATCAGCACGAGGTGCCCGCCGCGCTGCCGCCGGTCACCGTGAGCGGGCCTCAGCCGTCGCCGCTCACCTCCTGGTCGCCCGGCGAGATCCTGGCGAGAACCTGGCGCTGGCCCAGGCGTTCAAACCCGAAGCCTGGGCGGCCCTTACCGGGCGCGATCGCGGGGAAGGGGGGCGGACGTGCGCGGCGCTCGAAACGGCAATCCCCCCGGGGCCGTTACGCGATGCGCTGGCGGCGGTGGCGTCGCCATCGGAACACGCCGGGTTCGAGGCGGCGCTCGTCCCGCTATGGCGCGCGCAACATCCCGGCGCCGTCCTCGGCGCCGCCGGGACAAGCCTTGCCGATTGGGTCCGGTCGGTCTCGATGCGGGCAGCGATGAGCGGCAGCGGGCAATCGGTGCGCCAGGCGCAAAGACGGCTCCGGGCGCTGACTGGGCAGAACCGGCGCAGGCCCGAGCTGTATGCCCGGGTCGAAGACCTCTACCGGCTTTCGCGGTCGGGCGATGCGCCGCTGGCACATCTCGCGCTCGACGGCGGCTTTGCCGACCAGTCCGACATGGGCCGAATGGTGCAAAAGGGGACCGGGCTCAGCCCCTCGGCGCTGCCCCGCGCGATCGCCGAAGACGAGGCGTCCTGGGCCTATCGCTTGCTCGGGGAATGGCTGTAACGCGCGGGTCTCACAAAAAAAGCCCCGCGGCAGGGAGGACCTGGGCCGCGGGGCAGGAAAACGTCCGGGAGGGACGATTTCGAATGTGTCAGGTGCGCTCGATCGTACCGCCCGACATCTGCCAGTGGCCGAGACCACCGATGTTGTGCACGTCGTTGAACCCGTATTGCTGCAACACCTGAACCGCCATCGAGGAGCGCGCGCCGGAGGCGCAGTAGACGGCAACGGGCTTGTTCTGATCCAGCGCCCGGTTGAAATCGGGCGAAGCCGGGTTGGCCTGCATCTGGATCACCGAGAGCGGGATATGCACAGCACCCTGGGCCTTGCCGGTCATCGCAAGCTCGTTGTGGTCGCGCACGTCCACCACAGTGATCGACCCGTCCTTCGCCATGGCGACGGCGTCCTGCGGGGTGAGGCGCGAAGCGGTGGCCTTCTGGCCCATCATGAAGTTCAGCATCTTGGTCGTCCTTGTCCTGTTTGCCGGGGGCGTCTGTTTCGGACAGCCCAGCCGGCCCGTGTCTGGCTGTTGGGGAGATTAATATTCACAAAAATGAATATTACAAGCCCCGCATATGCAGAAACTCTCACAAGTCCGCGAGCGTCGCGCGCACACCGGGTCCGAAGAAGACACACTCCGCCATTCGTTCCCTTAATGTTCTCATTTTGCCGTTGGCCTCTGCGCTGGTTTGGCGTATCACCGGCACAGGAAAACGAGCGTGTTTGGCCTTGAACCCCGGGAGGGTTTGAAGCGAAGCGCCGCGCAACACATCTTCGGTCTGCCGGGTGTCGTGAACAGGACGTCCCTCGGGGGGCGGGAATCGCGTGAGGTGGGTCATGGCCGAACAGAAGTTCATCGAGGTGCGCGGCGCGCGCGAACACAATCTCAAGTCGATCGATGTCGACATTCCGCGCGACGAGCTGGTGGTCATCACCGGCCTCTCGGGCTCGGGCAAGTCGTCGCTGGCCTTCGACACGGTCTATGCCGAAGGCCAGCGCCGCTACGTCGAATCCCTCTCGGCTTACGCCCGCCAGTTCCTCGACATGATGCAGAAGCCGGACATCGACCATATCTCCGGTCTCAGCCCGGCGATCTCGATCGAGCAGAGGACGACGTCGAAGAACCCGCGCTCTACCGTCGGCACGGTGACCGAGATCTACGACTACCTGCGCCTGCTGTTCGCGCGCGTCGGCACGCCGTACAGCCCGGCGACCGGCCTGCCGATCGAGGCCCAACAGGTGCAGGACATGGTCGACCGGGTGATGGCGATGGATGAGGGCACCCGCGCCTATCTGCTGGCCCCCATCGTGCGCGACCGCAAGGGCAGCTACGCCAAGGAATTCCTCGACCTGCGCAAGCAGGGCTTCCAGCGGGTCAAGGTCGACGGCGGCTTCTACGAGCTCGAAGAACCGCCGAAGCTCGAGAAAAACTTCCGCCACGAGATCGACGTGGTGGTCGACCGGATCGTGGTGCGCGAGGGGCTCGAGACCCGGCTCGCCGACAGTTTCCGCACCGCGCTCGACCTCGCCGACGGCATTGCCATCCTCGAGACCGCGCCGAAGCCCGAAGACGGCGAGCCCGAGCGGTTCACCTTCAGCGAAAACTTCGCCTGCCCGGTGTCGGGCTTCACCATTCCCGAGATCGAACCGCGGCTGTTTTCCTTCAACGCCCCGTTCGGCGCCTGCCCGGACTGCGACGGGCTGGGGATGGAGTTGTTCTTCGACGAGCGCCTGGTGGTGCCCGACGTGACCCTCAAGATCGCCGACGGCGCGCTCGCGCCCTGGCGCAAGGGCAAGTCGCCCTATTTCCTGCAGACCATCGAAGCCATCGCCAAGCACTACAAGTTCAAGCGCTCGACGCCCTGGAAGGATCTGCCGGAAGAGGTAAAGAACGTCTTCCTTCGGGGATCGGGCAAGGAAGAAATCAAGTTCCGCTTCGACGAGGGCGGGCGGGTCTATGAGGTCACCCGGCCGTTCGAAGGTGTGATCCCCAACATGGAACGGCGCTACCGCGAGACCGATTCGAACTGGATCCGCGAGGAATTCGAGCGCTACCAGAACAACCGCCCCTGTGGTGCCTGCGAAGGCTACAGGCTCCGGCCCGAGGCGCTGGCGGTGAAGATTGGCCCTGCCGGAGGCGGGCCGGAAGAGCGCATCCACGTCGGTCAGGTCGTCCGGATGTCGATCCGCGAGGCGCTTGACTGGATCGATTCTGTGCCTGCGAGCCTCACCGCCCAGAAAAACGAGATCGCGCGCGCCATTCTCAAGGAGATCCGCGAGCGCCTCGGGTTCCTCAACAACGTCGGCCTCGAATACCTCACCCTCAGCCGCAACGCGGGCACGCTTTCGGGGGGCGAAAGTCAGCGCATCCGGCTGGCCAGCCAGATCGGGTCCGGGCTCACCGGTGTGCTTTACGTGCTCGACGAGCCGTCCATCGGGTTGCACCAGCGCGACAACGGCCGGCTTCTGGAAACGCTCAAAAACCTGCGAGATCAGGGCAACACCGTGATCGTCGTCGAACACGACGAGGAGGCGATCCGCGAGGCCGACTACGTCTTCGACATCGGCCCCGGCGCCGGTGTCCACGGCGGCGAGGTGGTGGCCAAGGGCACGCCCGCCGACATCGCCGCCGACCCCGCCTCGCTCACCGGCCAATACCTCCAGGGCGAGAGGGCCATCGCCGTGCCCGCCTTCCGCCGCGAGGGCAACGGCAAACGGGTTCGGGTCGAGAACGCGACCGGCAATAACCTCCGGGGCGTCTCGGTCGATTTCCCGCTGGGCAAATTCGTCTGCGTCACCGGGGTTTCGGGCGGCGGCAAGTCGACCCTCACCATCGAGACCCTGTTCAAGACCGCCTCGATGCGGCTCAACAACGCCCGCCAGACGCCCGCGCCGTGCGACACGGTCAAGGGGCTCGAACATCTCGACAAGGTGATCGACATCGACCAACGGCCGATCGGCCGCACACCGCGCTCCAACCCCGCCACCTACACCGGCGCCTTCACCCCGATCCGCGACTGGTTCGCAGGCCTGCCGGAGTCGAAAGCGCGCGGTTACAAGCCGGGCCGGTTCAGCTTCAACGTCAAGGGCGGACGTTGCGAGGCCTGCCAGGGCGACGGTGTCATCAAGATCGAGATGCATTTCCTGCCGGATGTCTACGTCACCTGCGAGACCTGCCAGGGCCACCGCTACAACCGCGAGACGCTGGAGATCCGCTACAAGGGCATGTCGATCGCCGACGTGCTCGACATGAATGTGGAAGACGCCCAGGGCTTCTTCCAGGCGGTGCCGTCGATCCGCGAGAAGATGGACGCGCTGATGCGGGTCGGGCTCGGCTACATCAAGGTCGGCCAGCAGGCGACGACGCTGTCGGGCGGCGAGGCGCAGCGGGTGAAGCTGTCGAAAGAGCTGTCGAAACGCTCGACCGGCCGCACGCTCTACATTCTCGACGAGCCGACCACGGGGCTGCATTTCGAAGACGTGCGCAAGCTCCTCGACGTGCTGCACGAGCTGGTCGAGCAGGGCAACACCGTCGTCGTGATCGAGCACAACCTCGATGTCATCAAGACCGCCGACTGGATCATCGACATTGGCCCCGAGGGCGGTGACGGGGGCGGCGAGATCGTCGCCGAGGGAACCCCCGAAGAGGTGGCCGAGGTCGCCGGAAGCTATACCGGCCACTACCTCAAGGACATGCTGAAGCCCCGGCGCTCGGCGGCGGAATAGCGCCAAACTGCGCCCGGCCCGGTGCGCCCCAGTGCGGCCCAGTGTGCGCAGCGCCGGGTACCGGACCCGTCTGTGTGCAAAGCACGGGTGTTTGCCCACGCGGATGACATCGGCCCCGAAAACCGACCGTTTCGCTGCGCCAATTGTTGCCGTTTCAGAAACCGCCGCCTATGGTTCAGGGAATTGGTGAAAGTCAGATTTTCGGTGTGATGTCCATGATTCGAAATGTTTTTGTGCCCGCGAGGTATCATGCCTCGGGGCGACCGGGGCCAAGGGGCGCGCCAGATGCGCCCAGCTGACGTCCGCCCCACGCTCGGCGTGCTCGCGGTGGCGCTGAGGGGGCCTTCGGCGCTGCTGGTCAAGCGCGCGAACCCGCCCGACCAGGGGCTCTGGGGCTATCCCGGCGGCAAGGTCGAGCCGGGCGAAACCGTGGCCGAGGCGGCGATGCGCGAGCTCCGGGAAGAGACCGGATTGATCGGCACGCCGGGGCCGGTGCTCGGCACCAAGGACATCATCCGCCGCGCGCCGGACGGCACGCTCGCGTACCATTTCTTCCTCGTCGCCGTGCTCTGCGAAGAGGCGCGTGGACAGGCGGTGGCCGCGGACGACGCCGCCGCGTTGGCCTGGGTGCCGGACGAGGAGGTCTTCGCCGGCATGCGGCCGATGAGCGACGGGGTTGACCGGTTGCTCACCGTGGCGCGGGCGATGTGGAACGGCTGACAGCGTGGGCCCTTGCGGCGCCGATGTCCCGGGGTGTTGACCCAATCGGAATTGCGCGCGGGGGCCGCGCCATTGTCGGAATTGCGCGCGGGGGCCGCGCCATTGTAGGAAAACCATTCGCGCCGGGCTTCAACACACGACCGTCCGATTGACCAGTTTCCTAGGAAACGGAGGCCAGTTTCCTAGGAAACCGACCCCTGCGGGAACATTCAGAAATTCGCGAAATCAAGGTGATAAGCCTCTCGTGGCGTTAACACCCAGTTAACCGTTCGTCGAAGCGATAACCTTTGGAGATACAGCAATCCGGTGCGGCGGGCTGCGCACCGTATTACCTCAGGACGACCTGGCGAATGTGAATCCGGGTGCTCTCACCAGATGCGCTGGACGGCCACGGCCTGCGAAGGTCGCGCCCCGCGCATTGTGTCACGCACGTAACCAATCCCCCTGCCTGTGCACAGATTGATCCGTGAAAGCGGCTCGTCACTTTTTCGCCAGCGGGTGATGTTCCAGCACCAGCGCCTTCAGCCGTTCGTCGAGCACATGGGTGTAGATCTCGGTGGTGGAGACGTCGGCATGTCCGAGCAGCGTCTGGATCGCGCGCAAATCGGCGCCGTGGGCGAGCAGGTGGGTGGCGAAGGCGTGGCGCAGCCGGTGCGGGGTGACCGCGCCGGGCGAGATCCCCGCGGCGACCGCGATCTCCTTGATCAGCCCGTAGAACCGGTGACGCGTGAGGTGGCCGCTCTTGCCGGTCGAAGCAAACAACCAGCGGGAGGCGGGCTGGCCCTGTTTGTCGGTTGCCTCTTCGGCGGCGTCGCGCACCGTGAGCCAGACCGCAAGCGCCGTGCGCGCCGGACCCGAGAGCGGCACCATCCGTTCCTTGCCGCCCTTGCCGCGCACCAACAGCATCCGCGGATCGCCGCGCGCGGCGGCAACCGGCAGTTCGACCAGTTCCGACACCCGCATCCCCGTCGCGTAGAGAAGCTCCATCAGGCAGGTATTGCGGGTGCAGTCGGCCGCGCTACGCCCGTGGTCCCGCGCCGCCTCCAAAAGCCGCGCGACTTCGTCCTCATTGAGGGTCTTGGGCAACTTGCGCGCCTTGCCCGGCCCGGCGATCCGCAAGCTCGGGTTGTCCCCCCGCCAGCCGTCCTCGAAGGCGAACCGGTAGAGCTGTTTCACCGCGCTGAGGCGGCGCGCCCGGGTCGCCACCGCGAGCCCCTCGGCCTCACAGGCGACCATCCAGGCCTCGATATCGGCGCGGGTGGCGGTCTCGAACCCGATGCCACGGCGCGCGAGAAACGCGGCGCAGGCCTTGAGGTCGCGCCCATATGCCAAAAGCGTGTTCTCGGCCGCGTCGAGCTCAGCCGCCTGGGCTTCGAGAAAGGCCGAGATCCAGCGCGCGGCGTCGGGTCCGGGGGCCACAGACGGGGCAGGGGCGGCCACCGGTTCAGCCCTGCCGGTCGAGGATGAGAAACTCGAGCGCGGCGCGCCGCGCGGTATCCTCCAGCCCGACCGCGCGCAGCAGCGCCAGCGCGTCGGTCACCTGGTCGAGATCGCCCGAAGTGCCCTCGGAGAGCAGGGTGATCGCGCGCAGGATCGCCTCGCCCAGCCGGTTGCCGTCGATCAGCGCGGCAAGCCGCGGCGGCGGGCCCGCGGCGGTGAACCCGTCGATCACCGCTTGGGCGCGCGCATCGCCCGTCTCGCCGCCGCGCACGAGCCCGCGGGCGACAGCGACAAGCAGCCGGTCGGCGTCCGTTTCCGGCGCCGCCCCGGCCGCCCGGGCCTCGTATTCGTCGGACAACAGCGCCATGCGAAAGGCCAGCTGTCCGGCCTCGCCTTCGAGCGCCATCTCGGCCAGCTCGGGGCCGAGGATACGCGAGATCGGCACCTCGACGCGTGCCTCGGCGAGCGCGTCCCAGAGCCCCGGAAGCGCCTCGGCGGTGCCGGTGCGATACCCCGCCCGGAGCGCGCCTTCGAGGTCCTGTATCGCCGCGACCCGGTCCCAGACGCCGCCGGACGCGGCGGCGCGCCGCTCCGAATAGAGCCCGTAGAGCTGGTTGTCGGAGACCGCGCCGGTGCGCGCGAGCCGTTCGCCCGCCTCGACCCGCGCCTTCCAGCCGATGTTCGACCGCAAATCCGAATGCGCGAAGGCCAGCGGCAGCCCCTGGGTCGGGATCGCCTGGCCGATGGCCTCGTACATCCGGAACGTCAGCGGCGTCGGGTTCAGCGGTATTTCGAGCGGTGGCTCGCCTTCGAACAGTTCCGGATCCAGAAACCGGGCGAACAGATCGGCGTCGTCTTCGGAGATCAGCTCGAGCACGGTGCCGGTGCCGAGCAGCAGTGCAGCACTTTCCCAGTTGCCCGCGCGGGCGAGGCAGAAGATCCGCGCCTGGTAGGTCGGCGACAGCTGCGGGCTCGCGGCCAGCACCTCGCAGAGCGGCTGCTCTTCGCCCAGCAAGAGCGCCACGTCGAAATGCCGGCGGATGACCTGGCTGTCGTCGCGGGGCGCGCGTTCGAGCAGCGCATTGGCCTGTTCGAGCGCGCCCATCTCAAGGAGCTTGTCGACCCGGGCGAGGAAAACCTCGCGCCCGTCGCCGCTTGCGGTTCCGTTCGGTCCACGCGGCGGATCCAGTTCGGCCAGCAGGATGGTCTGCAAGAGCGCCTGCAGCGCGGGCAGCATCTCGGGACGTTCGGCGCGGATCCGGCTTGCCACATCCTCGGGCCGCCCGTCGCCCCAGAGACCGGCGGGCAGGCCGGTGACGGCGGGAGAGAGAATGCCGATACTGTCGGGGCCGGCGCCGGGCGCATCGAGCGGCGCAACCGCGACCGGATCGAGGGGCGCGGGGGCCGGCAGCACCGCGCCCGGGGCGGCGCCGGGCAGGAGGGCCGAGGCGGGCAGCTGCGGGCCGGTGCCGGTGCCGGTGCCCGTGTCACCGGCGATGGGCGGCACGGCCACGCTGTCCGACAGCCAGTCGATCGCCGACATCGGCGCGCCCTGGTCCTGCGCCGGGCTGGCCTGCGCGAAGACAAGCAGGGGGACAAGGACGAGAGCCAGGCCAGGCCTGTGCCGCAGGGGCAGTCGCGCCCGCCACGCCCGGACGGTGCCTGCGCCCCTATCCGGCATCCAGGATCACCGTGAGGGTCTCTTGGCGCGGATCGGGTGCGAGATCACCCACCTGGGCATAGACAGACAGCCCGATTGCGGCCAGCACGGCGAGCCCCAGAACGAGTTTGATGAGCCGCCCGATCATGTAGACCTCGCTTTCCCCGGTTTTCCCCCCAGCCGAAGTCATATATGGCATGTTTCCGGCGTTCACGCCATGGACGCACAACGCAATTTCTTGAGCGGAGGCCCGCCATTTGGCACTCGTGGTGAAGAAACCCGTCGTGATGGTGGGGATGATGGGCGCGGGCAAATCCGCGGTCGGTCGGGCGCTGGCCAGCCGGTTGGGCGTTCCCTTCCTCGATAGCGACCACGAGATCGAGGCGGCGGCGGCGATGACGGTCGCCGAGGTCTTCGACCGCGACGGCGAGGCCTTCTTTCGCAACCGCGAAGCCGAGGTCATCGCCCGGCTGCTGGCGATGGGGCCGAGCGTGCTGTCGACCGGTGGCGGCGCCTATCTGCGCGCCGACAACCGCGCGCTGATCCACGAGACTGGTGTCGCCGTCTGGCTGCGCGCCGATCTCGAGCTTCTGTGGGAACGCGTCCGCCACAAATCGACCCGTCCGCTTCTGCACACGCCCGATCCGAAGGGCACGCTGCGCGGCCTCTACGAGGCGCGGGTCGGCACTTATGCCAAGGCGGAACTGGTGGTCGACGCCCACCCGGGCTACACGATTTCGGACATGACCGACCAGGTGATCCGGGTGCTCAAGACCCGGCCCGACGTGCTGGGCGCGCGCGGGTGATGGACAGACCAGTGGAGGCAGGCCAATGAACGTTTTGCCGGAGGCGACCCAATGAACATTTTGCCGGAGGCGAACCAATGAACGTTTTGCCGGAGGCGAACCAATGGACATAGTCAAGGTAGCCCTGGGCGCGCGCGCCTACGAGGTGCGGATCGGCCCCGGGCTGGTCGCGCGCGCCGGGGCCGAGATCGCGCCGCTGCTCAAGCGGCCCAAGGTGACCATCGTCACCGAGGACCGGGTGGCGGCCCTGCATCTCGATGCGCTCACATCCGCGCTGGCGGCGGAAGGGATCACGTCGGAGGCTCTGGTGTTGCCCCCGGGCGAGGCGACCAAGAGCTGGGCCCATCTCCAGGAGGTCGTCGAGGGCCTGCTCGCCCAGCAGGTCGAGCGCAACGATATGGTCGTGGCCTTCGGCGGCGGGGTGATCGGCGATCTCGCGGGCTTCGCGGCGGCGATCCTGCGCCGGGGCGTGCGTTTCGTGCAGATCCCCACCAGCCTGCTCGCCCAGGTCGACAGCTCGGTCGGCGGCAAGACCGGGATCAACTCTCCGCACGGCAAGAACCTCGTCGGCGCGTTTCACCAGCCGAGCCTGGTGCTCGCCGACATCGACGTGCTCGGCACGCTTGCCCCCCGAGATTTCCTCGCGGGCTACGGCGAAGTGGTGAAATACGGCGGACTCGGATCGCTCGACTTCTTCGAATGGCTCGAGGCGCACGGCCCGGCGCTGGCCGAGGGCGACCGGGGCTTGCGCCAGGAGGCGGTGCGCCGCTCGGTGCAGATGAAGGCCGACATCGTCGCGCGCGACGAGACCGAGCAGGGCGACCGGGCGCTGCTCAACCTCGGCCACACCTTCGGTCATGCGCTGGAGGCGGCGACCGGCTACTCGGACCGGCTCCTGCACGGCGAAGGCGTGGCGATCGGCTGCGCGCTCGCCTTCGAGACCTCGGCCCGGCTCGGGCTGATGAGCCAGGAGGCGCCGTCGCGGCTGCGCGCTCATCTCGCCGCGATGGGCATGAAGCGCGACCTTGCCGACATTCCGGGCGATCTGCCCGGTGTCGACGGTCTGATGGCGCTGATGGCGCAGGACAAAAAGGTCGAGGCGGGCCGCCTGCGCTTCATCCTCGCGCGCGCGATCGGCGCGGCGTTTGTCGCCGACGGGGTCGATCTCGGCGTGGTACGGGGTGTTTTGGAAGACGGTCTCGCGGGGCGGTGAGGGAGACGCGGTTTCGAAACCGCGTGTCACGGCGTTTCGAAACGCCGTCGTCCTCGCGCATGGCATCAACCGGACATTCTTGCCGAATGGGTCGATCTCACCCTTGCACTGGGCGACCCCGCGATTGCTGGTCTGCCCCGCGAGGTGCTGTCCTTGCGGCGCGGAGAACGCGGTTTCGAAACCGCGTTGTACGGCGTTTCGAAACGCCGTTCGCCGCCAGGATCACGGCCGCTTGCCGCTCCGGGCATTCGCCACCACCATCAACTCGCCGATGTTCTCGCGGGTGACATAGCCCACGAGCGCCCCCGCCGGGCCCAGCACACCGATCGCCGGGGCGCCGGTCTGCATCTTTTCCAGAACCATGGCGAGCCCGGTGTTGAGCGCCACCACCGGCAGGCCGCGCTCCATCGCCTGTTCCACGGGGCATGCCCGTATGCCGGTGTCGAGCGCCTTGTAAAGGGCTGTGCGGGTGAGCAACCCGACCGGCGCGCCGGTCACCCGATCGACCACCGGGAACTCGTGCTGGGTGGTGCGGATCAGCGTGGTCGCCGCCGCCTCGAGGCTGTCGTCGGCCGCCAGCGTCTCGAACTCGGTGATCATCGCGTCGCGCGCCATCAACCCCCGCGCAAGGGTCTTCATCGCCTCGTCGGCACGTTCGGAACCGGCGGCGATGAATACGAAGAACGCGATCAGCAGAAGGAACGGGTTGCCCGCGATCAGGCCGAAGATCCCCATTGCCAGCGCCAGCCCCTGGCCAGCGGCGGCGGCCGCGCGGGTCGCTGCGGCCCGGTCCATCGCGAGCGAGAGCACCGCGCGCAGCACCCGGCCGCCGTCCATCGGGAAGGCGGGCAGCATGTTGAACAGCGCCAGCACCAGGTTGAGCGTGGCAATCTGGGCGGGAAGCTGGGCGAAGGTCAGGTTGGTCGGGTCGAGCGAGACAAAAGCCTCGGGCCCGAGCAGGATCAGCAACACCAGGAAAATGACCACGTTCACCGCGGGCCCGGCGAGGGCGACCAGAATCTCCTGGCCCGGTTTCTCAGGCATTTTCTCCAGCCGGGCGACGCCGCCGATCGGCAGCAGCGTCACATCCGGGGTGCGGATGCCGAAGCGTCGCGCGGTCAAAGCATGGCCGAATTCGTGGGCGACGACACAGGCGAACAGCAAGAGCACATAGACGAGGCTCACCACAGCCGCCGCCGGGCCGCTCTCGATCCAGACCGCGGCGCCGATCCAGGCCAGCACCAGAAAGAAGCTGGCATGCACCCTGAGTTCGCTGCCGAACAGGTGGCCGATGGGAAAGGACCAGGCCATGAAATGCCTCCGCGTACCGCCAAGGAAATAGGGCGTGAGGTCGCCCCCACGCCCTTCTCAGATGTGTCTCGTTTCCGTCCGGCTCAAGGCCCGGGCCGAGGGTGATCCGAAATCAGAACGGAATCTCGTCGTCGAACCCGCCGCCGGAACCGCCCGAACCGCCGGTGCCGCCACCGCCGGGGCCGCGGTCGCCCCCGCCGCTTCCGCCGCCATAGTCGCCGCCGCCACCGCTTCCACCGCCATAATCGCCGCCGCCGCCACCGTAGCTCCCGCCGCCGCCCTCACCGCTGCGGCCGTCGAGCATGGTCAGTTCCGAGCGGAAGGGGCGCAGCGAAACCTCCGTGGTGTAGCGGTCCTGGCCCGATTGGTCCTGCCACTTGCGGGTCTCCAGTTGACCTTCGAGGTAAACTTTGGACCCCTTGCGCAGGTATTGCTCGGCCACCCGCACCAGCGGTTCGGAATAGATGGCGACCCGGTGCCATTCCGTTCTTTCGCGACGTTCGCCGGTGCTGCGGTCCTTCCAGGTCTCCGAAGTCGCGAGGCGCAGGTTGCAGACCTTGCCGCCGGAGGGAAACGACCGCACCTCGGGGTCGGCTCCGAGGTTGCCGATGAGGATGACCTTGTTGACCGAACCCGCCATGGGTGCCTCCCGAATCTGTTAAATGTTCCCTTGGTTACAACACCCACGTGCGCTGAAGGAAAGGTTAATCTGCCCAGTGGCGGGGCGGGAGATCCGGGATCAATTGGCCCGGTTGCAACGGTTCTGTGCGCCGGACAAAGACAATCTGGCGCCCCGCGGCAAGATCGCCTATGTTGGAAATCTGATGTTGCGAGGGAGTGTATGAGACGAGGCGCAACTTTCTGTTTCGCGCTCGCCGCGTTGGTGGCTGGCCCGGGTGTCCCGGCGTCGGCCGATACCCTGTTTTCGTCCTCCTCCGGCCGGTCCAGCTACGAAAACGCCCTGGGCGTGCTCGACGGCCGCGCTTCGCAGCAATATCAGGGCAGCGCGCGGCTCACGCCGGATTACACGCCCGGTGAGGATGCGGCGATCCCGCGCTATTCCGGCAACTACCGCGGCGAGTATCTGGGCGCCGCCAAGGCTGCGGCGCAGAAACACGGGATCCCGGCGGATCTGTTCCTGCGGCTGGTGCAGCAAGAATCGGGCTGGAACCCCAAGGCGGTGAGCCATGCGGGCGCCATCGGTCTGGCGCAGCTCATGCCGACGACCGCCGCCCGGCTCGGGGTCGATCCGGAAGATCCTGTCGCGAACCTCGAAGGCGGCGCGCGCTACCTCGCGGCGCAGTACAAACGGTTCAAATCCTGGCGCCTCGCCCTCGCGGCCTACAATGCGGGTCCCGATGCAGTGGTGAAATACGACGGCGTGCCGCCCTATGACGAAACCCAAGGGTACGTGAAGGCGATCCTGGGCGGCTAGGGCAGGGCGCGGCCATCGCGGCGCGCGGGGGTCAGGTTCGCGCGACCCACGCCAGACCCGGCCGACAACAGAACCGACCCTCGAAAGATCGAACCCGTGGGTGGCAGATGGAGCGGACCCGCGGGTGTTCGTCCGCCGCCACTTCCGCGCGTTTTCCCAACCTGAGAACCCGTCCCCGGGCGCTTGTTCAAGGCCTAACGCCGCTGCCAGGGAGGGCAGATGCTGCGTCGGAGGCTGCGCGCCCCTAGGCAGGCGGCGGGCCCATCTGCGACAAGCGGGTCGCCCGTTCCACCCGCACTACGCGCAACATGTAATCTTCGAAGATCCGCGTACCGTCCTCTTGCATGCCGGCGCGCGCCAGCATCGGCCGGACCCGGTCCACCCAGGTCGCGAGCGCCGCCGGGGTTTCCCAATAGGTGACTGCAATGCCGTTCCGCTCGGCCTCGCCGGAGCGTTCCACGCCGAAGAAGCCGGGCACCGTCGCGGCCTTCTGGAAAACCTCGGCGGCGAAGACTTCATGGGCGTGGGTGTCGGCCCTCGCGCTGGACGTCCAGGAAAACACGGTGGCGAAATAAGGCGGATCTATACTGGCCGCAAAGAATGGGCTGAGGTCAGACAATGCGATGTCTCAAAATGCATGCGCAGCGCGCGCGGAAATACGGGCACGGGGGGGAATGATACCCTGACCTGCGCCGTCAGTCGACGTCGCCGAGTTCCTTTTCATGCATCCAGTCGGCATGGCGCGGCGCCCGCCTGGTGCGCGACCATTCCTCCAGCATTTCCCACTTCACCGTATCGAGCTTCGCAAGCATTGCGTCTTCCCCCGGGTCCGGGCAGGCCAGTTCGATCCGGTGGCCGCTGGGGTCGAAAAAGTAGATCGAGTGGAAGATCGAATGGTCGGTCACACCCAGGACCTCAACGCCGCTCGCCTCGAGATGCTCCTTGAATTCAATAAGTTCGGCGCGGTCCTTCACCTTGAACGCGATGTGCTGGACCCATATCGGCGTGTTCGGGTCGCGGCCCATTTCGGGCTTGGTCGGCAATTCGAAGAAGGCAAGCACGTTGCCCTGACCGGCATCGAGAAAAACGTGCATGTAAGGATCGGGTTCATGGGTCGACGGCACATGGTTCTCGGCGATGGCGAGGATGAAATCCATTTTCAACATCTCGCCGTACCATTCGACGGTCTGCTTGGCGTCCTTGCAGCGATAGGCGACGTGGTGGATTTTCTCGATTTTCATATGGCGCGCTCCTCCGTTTGAGGAGAGGATAGGTGGATATTGTTTCATACGCAACGAAAATGACCGGTGCCGGGCGCCTCGAATGCGCGCTGACATGAGAGGATCAGCCCTGGAAACCCGCGGGTTTGAACCGGACATGGGCGTCGGGACCGCGCGGGTCGAGATCGTAAAGCACTGGTCGTGCGGCGAAATAGGCGCGCCAGTTGGACTCTCGAAGCGAGTCAGAACGTGTGTCGAAACGCGTGCTCATGAAGGCGCCCAACGAAGCAATGCGCATCCCAGCGCCGCCCTCGCTGTGTTCTGCGATTACCGTTCGGACCCGCCGATCAAGTTCGCTCACGTTATTTTCCGCAGCGGGTGCGGGGGCGGACAGATCGGAGAACTCTGTGCATGCGGCTCGAAACGATTTCGGCGCTTTCTGCTCGCCCGCGCCGATCACGCAATGTCCACGTTCCCTCAAACGAATTGCGAGGTGGGTGAAATCGCCGTCCGACGTGGCCAAGACAAATGTCTCGAACGCCTCCACAAGGCCCAGTTCCATCGCGTCGATGGACAGCAACAGGTCGGCCGCATTCTTGCCGGTCCCGGCATGTACCAGGCGGACACCGGGAACAGCATTCCAGCCGCTTCCGTTGGTGGCGTCGGCATAGGCGCGGTAGGCATCGACCCGGCCCGCAGACTTGCCTAGCGCCGCGATACGCGCAGCATGAACCGCTGAAATATTGTCCCCGTCGATCAGGATCGCAACACGTGCCACCATTTCCTCCGCAACCATCCAGCCCCAACGCTAGGCAGCGATTTCGGCATCAGTTTGACGGGCGCGGGGCAGGGGCGGGGGCGTTTTCCGTGCGGAAAACGAGGCGAAATCCGTACGGATTTCGTGTCGGTTTCTGCAACAGAAACCGCGCCCTAACCGGGACGAAGTGCGGAAGTTCAGCTGCCGCGGCGAAACTGCGAGGGCGTGCGGCCGGTATGCTGGGTGAAGGCGCGGGTGAAATAGGCGGGCGAGGCAAATCCCAGCGCCGCTGCGATATCCTTCACCGGCATATGCGTCTCGGTGAGCAGCCGGCGCGCCTCGTAGTGCACCCGGTCGGCCAGGATCGCCGAGGCCGGACGGCCACAGGCCTTGTTGCAGACCCGGCTCAGGTGGGTCGGCGTCACGCCCAGTGCGGCGGCATAGTCGCGCACCGTCTTCGCGGAGTGGAATTCCTTTTCCACCAACGCGGTGAAGGCGGCGGCGAGACGCGTGGTCGCGTCTTCGCGCTGTTCTTCGACCTCATGGGTCTGGAGCTGGCGCTCGACCCAGACCGAGAGCAGTCCGGCATGGCTCATCAGCGCCCGGTCCGAGGCGGTGGTGCCGCCGTTCTCGAGCTCGTGCTGGATCGATTCGATCAGCCGGTTGAGCTCGATATGCTGATCGGCATCGGTGAGCCGCAGGTGCACCGGTTCCTCGGGCAGGTCGAGCTGATCTTCGATCCCGGCCGGAAACACGACGATCACCCCGGCCACGGCGGAGGACATCTCGAACCCGTGCATCGTGCCCGCGGGCACGAATACGGCGTTATGCGCGGTGTAGCCGCTGGTGCGTCCGTTGATGGTGATCCGGCCCTGGCCGCGGGTGAACCAAAGCAGGACCGGGGCACCGTAGGAGCGCATGGCTTCGGTACGCCACCGCCCCCCCTTGGCCAGTCGGCCGAGCGGGAGAACGCGGAAGGGAGACGTGAATTCAGTGGCGCGAGACATGGGCGTATGGTTTTTCGATATCTGTTTTTGAATTTGAGCGCACAAATCCGATAGTCGATTCTGAGGAAACTGTCGCCCGCCTTGTCCACAAGCACAGTGGCTTTTCTGTGGATAAGTTATGATCCAGTAAGATTGTAGCCCTTTGGACACGCCCTGGGACACACGCCGGCCGTATCTGGATCCCGCAAATGCCGAACCCGGTCGAATCACCGCGGTGCTGCGTGAGTGTTCGAATCAGACTATCCCCCTGTATCCGCACCATTCTAGTCGCGAACGTCCGCTGCGACAACACGCCAGTCGCCCATCCGCGCCCGGAACCATGTCCGTTGACGCTTGGCGTATTGCTGCGAGGCGGTAATGGCTTGGGTCCGGGCGGCGTCGAGGCTGATCTCGCCGCGCAGATGCGCGATCAACTCACGCGCGCCGATCGTCTTGGCCGAGGGCAGGCTGTCGGACCAGCCGGCGAGGTTGGCGCGGGCTTCCTCGAGGGCGCCCGCAGCCAGCATCGCGTCGAACCGGCGCGCGATCCGCGCACGCAACCAATCCCGACCCGCGTCCACCAGCAGAGGTTGCGTGCGATCGAGGGGCAGGAGCGGGGGCGGTGTGTCGTCCTGCCAGGCCGCGAGACCGCGGCCGGTGCTCTTTAGCACTTCCCAGGCGCGCTGGACCCGGGCCGGGTTCAGCCGGTCGATCCGCGCCGCGGTTGCGGCATCCAGCTCCGCAAGCAGCGCCTCGTGTCCCTCGGTGGCCAATCGGGCGTCCGCCAGCGCGCGGACCGCGCGCGGCGTCGGGGGGATATCGGCGAGCCCTTCGGTAAGGGCTGCGAAATAGAGCCCGGTGCCGCCGATCACGATCGGCCGGGGGCCTTCCACGATGCCAGGGGCCGCGATGTAGGGGGCCACGTCGCGCAGCCACTGCCCGACCGAATACTGCCGGTTACCGGGAACGTGGCCGTAAAGCGCATGCGGCGCCACCGCAACCTCGTCGCGCGACGGGCGCGCGGTGAGGATACGCCAGTTTTCGAACACCTGCAGCGCGTCGGCATTCACCACGACACCGCCCTGGCGTGCCGCGATCGCCAGCGCCAACGCCGATTTCCCCGACGCGGTCGGCCCGGCGATCAGCACCGGGCGGTCGGGGGCGAGTGTGTCGACAAGGTCATCCATGCACGCGCAAGATGGGGCGGCCGGGGCACGGGCGCAACCCGCCGTGGTGTTCGCTCATAAGGCTGTTCCCGGTTCGATGCGAAAGGCCGTTGGGGTGTCGCGCAGCGGGCAGGGCAGCAGGCCGATGGGCAAGCCGGCAGACGGGCAAGAAGCGGGCAGGGCGGCACGATGCGCGATCAGGTCGATTGGCAAACCGGCTGGGCGCCGGAGAAACTGGAAAAACCGGCGAAAGCGATCAACACCTCCGACGCGGTGCGGCCACGGAAATCGCAGTTGCTCAAATGGGTCGGGACCAAGCAGCGCTACGCCCGTAAGATCATTTCCTATTTCCCCAAAGCGTTCCGCACTTACCAGGAGCCGTTTCTCGGCGTCGGCGGGGTCCTCGGCGTGCTCGCGCCGGCACGCGCCCGGGCGGTGGAAACGTTCTCACCGCTGATCGGCATCTGGTCGGCGCTGCGCGACCAGCCGGACGCGTTGGTGGGCTGGAACCGCACTCATTGGGAGGCGGAGGAAGCCGGCGGTCGCACGGCGGCATACGAAACCGCCCGCGCCCGCTTCAACTCCCGCCGCGATCCCGCGGATCTCATTTACTTCAGCCGCGCCGCTAACGGCGGGGTGATCCGCTTTCGCCCCCGACGGGCACATGTCGACCCCGCCGGGGCAGCACCGCCCGACCCGTCCCGACAAGTTCGCCGCCCGGGTCCCGGTCTGGCACAGCCGAGCCCGGGGCACCCGGTTCGGCGTGCGCGACTTCACCGAAAGTCTCGCCCTGGCCCGGGCCGGCGACGTGGTCTACTGCGACCCACGCTACAGCCATTCGCAGAGCATCCTCTACCGGGCCCAGGGCGTCGATCTCGACGATCTTTTTCGCGGATCGAGCGCGCCAAGCGCCGCGGCGCCTTCGTGGCGCTCGGCCTCATCGGCGCGAAAAAATCGGGCGGGGTGATCTGCGACCACGACTGGCCCGCGGGGCTGTTTGAACGCGAAGTGCCGGTCATCCTCGGCGCATTAATGGTGAAACGCTTCCAGATGGAAGGCCGCGCGCTCGCCGGGGTGCGCGTGGTCGACCTGGTGCTGCTCAGCAACCGGGGCCGGGGATAGGGCGCGATCCAGCGGCGGGGACGCGTTTTTCGAGGCGAAAAACGGATCGGATTTCGCAGCGAAATCCGTGTCGGTTTCCGCCCCGGAAACCGCGCCCGACCGACCCGCTCCGCCAGCCGTAAATTCCGGCCCGGCCTCTTTGCCGCAAACCCTCCATTGCGCCCGTCCGCCTTTTGGGACATTTTGCCGCCGAACCCGTCGATCCCCTAGCAAATGGCTGCCCGATGACAGACACCGCGACCCCCGAGACGCCCCAGACCAAGTACAAACGCGTGATGTTGAAGATCTCGGGCGAGGCGCTGATGGGCGACCAGGGCTACGGGCTGCATCCGCCGACCGTGGAACGTATCGCCCGCGAGGTGAAGTCGGTGCGCGATCTCGGGGTCGAGATCTGCATGGTGATCGGCGGCGGCAACATTTTCCGCGGGCTGGCCGGCTCCGCGCAGGGCATGGAGCGTACCACCGCCGACTACATGGGCATGCTCGCGACCGTGATGAACGCGTTGGCGATGCAATCGGCGCTCGAGGGGCTCGGGGTCTTCACCCGGGTCATCTCCGCGATCCGAATGGACGAGGTCGCCGAGCCCTACATTCGCCGCCGCGCCGTGCGCCACCTCGAGAAGAAGCGGGTGGTGATCTTCGCTGCCGGTACCGGCAACCCCTATTTCACCACCGATACGGCCGCCACGCTGCGCGCCAACGAGATGGCCTGCGAGGCCATTTTCAAGGGCACCAAGGTCGATGGAGTCTACGACAAGGACCCGAAAAAGTTCGACGACGCGGAGCGCTACGACACCGTCACCTACGACGAGGCGCTCGCCAAACGCCTCGGCGTGATGGACGCCAGCGCCATCGCGCTCGCGCGCGACAACAAGCTGCCGATCATCGTATTCGCCCTCGACGAGCCCGGCGGGTTCAAGACTATCCTGGCAGGCGAGGGCACCTACACCACGGTGTCAGGGTAGGGGCTCGCAAGCCTCGCCTGCAAGCCCGCGGGCACGAGCTATGGACCACGCTATGCGGTGTACCGAGTGACCGGGTGCGGCGGATCTGCGCATTGACGAGGTGCTGCTCCGTCCGCCCGCCGGACTTGCGCACTTGAGCGACCCTGCGCGGATCGGCCGTGTCCTCAAGCAGCATCGGCATCGGACGATCGGACACGCGCTGAAGGCACGCGAACGCCAGGGATGACCGCCCGGTCCGCCCCGGGGCCACTGCGTTTCGAAACGTCGATCCACGCGGTTTTTTGACCGCAGCGCAAGCCGTTTCCAAACGGCTTCCCCGCGCCAGCCCACACCCGCCCGGCAAAGGACGGTCGGGCGTTAGCGGAAACATCCCGGCCATGCGCGGGCGTCCGCGGGCCATGCGCGCAATCCGGCCGGGGGAGAGAAATAAGCCCAAATCCCGCCCGCAAGGCTATACAATCCTGCCACAATCCCTGTATACCTCGGCCCGAACACGCGCCGGAAGCAAGAAGGGCAAACCCATGGCCGACCAGGAATTCGAGCTGGATCTTGACGATCTCGAGAATCGCATGAAGGGCGCAATCGCCGCGCTCAGGGCTGAGCTTGCGTCGCTGCGCACGGGCCGGGCCTCTGCGACCATGGTCGAGCCGATCCAGGTCGACGCGTACGGCGCGATGACCCCGATCAACCAGGTGGGCACCGTCAACGTGCCCGAGCCCCGCATGGTCACCATCAACGTTTGGGACAAGTCGCTGGTGAACAAGGTCGAAAAAGCGATCATGGAATCGGGCCTCGGCATCAACCCGCAGACCAACGGCACCATCATCATGCTGCCGATCCCGGAGCTCAACGAGGAGCGCCGCCGCGAGCTCACCAAGGTCGCGGCGAATTACGCCGAGAACGCCCGCGTCGCGGTGCGCAACGTGCGCCATCACGGCATGGACCAGGTCAAACGTCACAAGGACGGCATGTCGGACGACGACCACAAGTTCTGGCAGGACGCGATCCAGGAGCTGACCGACACCTATGTCGGCGAGGTCGACAAGACCCTGGCGACCAAACAGGAAGAGATTATGCAGGTCTGACCTGCGAGCCGATCATGCAGGTGTGACCTGCAAAGGAGACGCCCCGTGAACAAGCCCACCGGCAGCAACGCCGACGCCACACCCGCTTCGGTTGCCACCGGCAACGGTCCGCGCCATGTCGCGATTATCATGGACGGCAACGGCCGCTGGGCCCAACAACGCGGCCGGCCGCGCCTCTTCGGCCACCACGCCGGCGCCAAGCGGGTACGCGAGATCGTCGAGGCCTGTCCGTCGCTCGGGGTCGAATACCTGACGATCTTCGCCTTTTCGACCGAGAACTGGAAACGCACGCAATCCGAGGTGGCGGGGCTCATGAGCCTGTTCCGCCGCTACATCACCAGCCAGGCGCGCGATCTCAAGAAAAACGGCGTGCGGGTGCGCTTCATCGGCGACCGGGTTCGGCTCGAGAAAAGCCTCATCAAGATGATGGACGACCTCGAGGAGATGACCAGGGACAACACCCGCGTCCATCTTACCGTCGCGCTCAACTACGGCGGCCGCGACGAGGTCGCGCGCGCCACCAAACGAATGGCGCGCGATGTCGCCGCCGGCAAGCTCGACGCCGAGACGGTCGACGAGCAGACCCTGACCCGCTACCTCGACACCCGCCTGCTGCCGGACCCGGACCTGGTGATCCGCACCTCCGGCGAAGCGCGGATCTCGAACTTCCTGCTGTGGCAGTCTGCCTATGCGGAATACGAGTTCATCGAGACCCTGTGGCCGGACTTCTCCCCGGAGGTCTTTGCCGGGATCGTGCAGAACTACGCCGGGCGCGATCGTCGCTACGGCGGCGTGAAGAATGCCTGACAGCGATCCATCGGCGCCGCCCCCGCCC
>Ga0209121_10000360_pt1 | contig 47934 bp, 59 predicted proteins | sample Cruoilmetagenom3_FD_187292 | JGI IMG/M metagenome (GOLD analysis project Ga0209121, IMG submission 187292) | Oil polluted marine microbial communities from Coal Oil Point, Santa Barbara, California, USA - Sample 3 (SPAdes) (version 2) | ecosystem: Environmental > Aquatic > Marine > Oil seeps ... | reverse complement strand
TCATGAGCTTAGCCTCAATGGCTCTCTTTGGTTGAGTGCCGGGTTCAAGCCTGTGGATAAAGTCCCAGGATGGTGACCCAAGGAATACCCCGATGGTCAAGGCACAAGGAGTTCTTGAATTCAGCCGCCAATCGGGTTATAGGTTATAATTGAACAAAACCCCAAAAGGAGGAAGAAATGGTCTCTGAATTGCCTGTAGAGAGATTGCGAAGGGTCTGTGACCCTCAAATGCTGCTCTGTGATACCAGCGAAGAGATTGGCCCTTTAGAAATCATTATTGGCCAGGAGAGGGCTGTCAGGTCATTGCAGTTCGGCCTGGGAATTAAAGAGCTGGGCTTCAACATCTATGTGGCCGGCGTTCCAGGCACGGGAAGAACCACCGCTGTCAAGGGTTTCCTGGAGGAGCTGGCCAAGGGAAAGCCTGTGCCCAGTGACTTGTGCTACATGAACAACTTCCGAGACCCATACCGCCCCAAAGCCCTGTGCCTTCCCCCGGGACGAGCTAAGGAACTCCAAGAGGATATGAGAGGCTTGATACAGGGAGCACAGAGGGATATCCGCAGAGCCTTCGAAAGCGACGAGTATGCTGCCAAGAGGGAGGAGAACATCAAAGTCTTCCAACAGAAAAGGGATGAGCTCCTCGCCCGTATCCATGAGAGGGCACACAATGAAGGCTTCAGCATTCAGACAACCCCCATAGGGTTGCTGATCATCCCTCTAAGAGAGGGAAAACCCCTGAGCGAAGACGAGTTCCAGTCTATGAGCCCGGAGGTGAAGACGGAGATCTCACAGAAGCGGGAGGAGCTACAAGGTGAGCTAAAAACAGTTATCCGACAAGGGAGAAGCCTGGAGAAAAACGCCAGTGAGGAACTCGAGAGGCTGGATCGGGAGATAGCCCTCTACGTTCTCGGCCCTCTAATCGAGGAACTGAAGGAGAAATACCAGGACCTCCCGGAGGTAGGAACTTACCTGGACGAGGTTCAGGACGACATTGTGGAGAATTTATCCCAATTCAGGGAAGAGCCCCAGGCTGAGCACCCTTCGCCCCTCGCCGGGCCAGGGACAAGAGAGTTGCCCCTGAGGAAATATGAAGTGAACGTGCTGGTGGATAACTCCACGCTCAAGGGAGCGCCAGTAATCACGGAGCTAAACCCCACCTACAATAACCTTTTCGGTCGGATGGAGAAAGAGGCTCAATTCGGGACTCTGGTCACTGACTTCACCATGATACGGGAGGGCTCCCTCCACCGGGCCAACGGTGGCTACCTGGTACTACCCGTCGAGGAGCTGCTACGCAATCTCTTCTCCTGGGATAGCCTCAAACGCGCCCTGAGAAATAAGGAGATCGCCATTGAAGAGGCAGCAGAGAGATTGGGCTTCATTACCACCAAGAGCCTGCGGCCCAAGCCCATCCCCCTGGACGTTAAGGTGATCCTCATAGGACAGCCCATACTCTATCACCTCCTCTACACCTGGGATGAGGACTTCAGTGAGCTCTTCAAAGTTAAGGCCGATTTCGACACCCAGATGAACCGCACGGATAAGAATCTCAAGGACTATGTTGCCTTCATCTGCACCCTCTGCTCCGAGGAGGGCCTAAGACACTTCGACCGCTCTGCCCTGGCTAAGATAGTGGAACATGGCTCCAGGCTGGCTGAAGACCAGGAGAAGCTCTCTACCCGCTTCGGCGAGATAGCCGACATTATACGCGAGGCCTGTTTCTACGCCTCCCAAGAAGAGGTTACTAATGTGACCTCCGCTCATGTAAAGAAGGCCATCGAGGAGAGATTCTATCGCTCTAACCTTCTCGAGGAGAGAGTCAGGGAGATAATTGAGCAGGGTACCCTTATAATCGACATTGCGGGGGAAGAAGTCGGCCAGGTGAACGGCCTCTCGGTGATTGACCTGGGAGACATAGCCTTCGGCCGGCCGAACAGAATCACCGCCAGCATTGCCTTAGGCCGGGAAGGCCTCATTGACATCGAGAGGGAGGCCAAACTCGGCGGCCCCATCCACACCAAGGGAGTCATGATCCTCTCCGGGTACCTGGCGGAAAGGTATGCCCAAGACAAGCCTCTCAGCCTCTCGGCTCGCCTGGTGTTTGAGCAGAGCTACTCTGGCGTCGAAGGGGACTCAGCCTCCTCGACTGAACTATATGCTATACTCTCCAGTCTCTCCGGCCTAGCCATCAAGCAAGGCATCGCAGTCACTGGCTCCGTCAACCAAAAGGGTGAAGTTCAGGCCATCGGTGGGGTGAATGAGAAGATCGAGGGCTTCTTCGAAGTCTGCAAAGCCAAAGGGCTGACCGGAGAACAAGGAGTGCTCGTTCCCCAGAGCAACGCAAGAAACCTGATGCTCAAGGAGGAGGTGGTTGAGGCCGTCAAGGAGGGAAGGTTCCACATCTGGCCAGTGAAGACCATCGACGAAGGGATCGAAGTCCTGACCGGAACCAAAGCCGGACACAGGAGGGAGGATGGGACATTTGAGGAGGGGACTGTCAACTACCGCGTGGAGAAACGCCTGAAGGAACTGGCAGAGACGATGAGGGAATTCGCCAGAGCAGGAGGAGAAGGAGAGGAAAAGAAGAAGGACTAGCCAGCAAGCTCACATTGTGTAAAGACCTGGTGGAACAGGAAGCCTTTATGATGGAAAGACAGTACATATAAAAACAGATAACCCTCTGCTGTGAACATATAGCAGTCCAGCTCTTGACAGCTTTTCAAGCTATTGCTTCTGCGCAGCAATTCGGGTCGAGTGATATCTCCCACCACCTCTGTGGCAAATGGGCTGTCATCACCGCCAACCCCTCTTTTTCCGCAATAACTTCAGGGGCATTGGTGCCAAACTTCTTCCTCACCCGTCTTGCTACCGCTTTCCCGGACATCCTTTCACCTCACCTGATCCAGAAGTTCAAAGTATTGCTTGCGACTTAAGCCAGCATTCGTCAAGTTAGTCCGGATATGTGTCACCGGGACTTGTCCCGGTCTGGTCTTTATAACTACCGGGCGCTTCACCCCTGGTTTACTCATTATAATGTGGTCCCCCTTTTGCCGCTTGACCGTAAATCCAGCCAACTCAAATGCTTTGACTAATGTTTGATAATGGATAGGAGTTATCTTTTGCGATGCCACTGCCTATCCCACAGATAACAATTCTTGTTTCACCGATTTTGGAGACGTCCACACGCCGCCTTTCTTGATGAATCCTGCCTCTTCCATTACCTCTTCTAGCGTTCCCATTGCTTCACATTCCTCTACGAATGCCTCCACTGCCTCTTGTAGCGCCTTTCTCGCCTCTTCAATGCTTCCCCCAAAACTGGAAACATTGAGTTCGGGGCAGAGTCCCACATAGACATTCCCCTCGGGGAAAATCTCAGCACGAAAAGTAATCTTTTGCATATCAACCCCCTCCACCATAATTATATCTCAACGTCCCCACGACCCGCTAGTGACGCTCCAGGCTACTTCTTTTCCCGTCTCCGCTGTTTTACCATTCTGACAAACCCCTTGAACCACTCCTTCTCATCATCGGAAAGGTATTTCCACTCGTCACGGAAGAAAAGCCTCAGCTCAGGCTTGGCAAAATCTCTTTGACATCACAATAAGCACCATAAATACTAGCAGTAAGCAACCCATGGGCAATCGCATCAGGATCAGGAACGGCAAAGAGACAGTCCGCATCACTGTCACCATCACCAGCGACCAGCACTTCAGGCTTAAGGCTATCGCCGACGCCAACTGCTTTTAACATATCCGAGCTTGTCCGCCACGCCCTAATTTAGCTATTCAAGCAACCCTATATTTTTGGCCGATGACTATACTATCGCTAAGCACGATATATATGCACTATCACATACGCCTAAAACCGAAGAGGAAATCACCTAACCACGGCCAGAGCGAAAACGCCTTCCCATAAGCCTCCTTGCCAACATTTTCCCTGCTGCTCAAGCACGGGGAACTTCAGTAAAACGCGGCAGAGCTAACAAAAAACCACTGCGCCCTCCACTCTATGACTCACAGAGATGTCTTCTTCAGGTGTTTGTTCCCCCTGGAGTAGAACATGGGGATCACAAACAGGGCTGCTAACGAAGAAACGACCATAGCTACCCACATTACAGATGCTACCTGCGTGTGTATCCTCAGGGGAGAGAAAAAGAGAACAGAAAGCCCGATAGCCAGTCCAAAGGCGTTGGCCAGAACCGGCCTGGAAACAGTTGTCAGGGCTGAATTGACTGATTCTTCGTTGCCCAAGCCCTGCCTGCGGAAATAATAAATGCCGGAGATAAGATGGATAGAGTAGTCTACACTCACACCGATGGCAATAGCAGATAGATTGGCAGTCACAACATTGAGATTGAATTCAGTTATGGCCAACATACCCAGTATGGCAGTGATAGTAATAGCTATAGGTATCAGGGCAACAAGAGCCGCTTTGAGTTTTCTCATAGTTAGCAAGAGCATTATGAAAATCAGGATGAGTGCCAAACCCAGACTCCGTATCTGACTTTCTACAACCAGCTTGTTCATCTCATCAAAGAGCACTGGCATACCGCTAATCAACCGAATGTCAGGGTGGTACATAACAAAATCCTCCAGCATATCCATATCCAGGGAGCTGAGTTCGTCAGTTCTAATCATCACCCTGAGCCCGTCATCCGAGACCCATATTTTCAGGTCTTCTTCATCCATCTGACTCAAGATAACGTGGGTGATTTGAGGGTTTTCAGGATAATCATGCTGGCCGGTTGTCATTTCATTGACGCCAACTATCATATCCAAGATTGATGTCGCACTTTGTATCCCGGGTAACCTCTCCAATTCCCGCTCGACATCTAAAATGTCATCCGCAAAATGGTAATCTCTTAAAGCACGTGTGCCACCGTCGGAAATTACCTCCGCGGTAAGCGGCAATGCACCACCAAAATACTTTTCAAACCTGTCAAAGGTCTGCCTAATTTGTGAATCTCCCTTGAAGAACATGAGTTGATTGGATACAACCTCGAGCCTGGGTATGTAGAAGGCGGAAAAGGCCACAATAGCCAAAAAAAGCCACCACAATCACAGTCCTGTGTTTGGCGCTTTCCAAGACAACTCTGGTTAGACCGCTTTGATGGTCCAGAGCAGGTATTTGGGGTAACTTCATTCTGGACATTACAGCCGGCAGGAAGAAAAGAGCAAGAAACCCGGCATATCCGATACCCAAACAGACGAATATGCCCATCTGCCTCATGGGTAGTACTTCCGCCCAGGTGAGGGAAGCGAACCCCGCCATGGTAGTTATGGTTGCCAGAAAAATTGGCGTCCCAACCATACGGAGGGTTTCTATGGTAAGTTGACGGCGGTCTGAATATCTGGACATGTTGTCCATAAAATGACTGACATAATGGAGCCCGTAGGCTGAGCCAATCACTACAACGAATATCGGGCTTATCACTGTAACCAGATTTAGTGCCTGCCCACTCCAGAATATTGTGCCCAATATCCATAGAGCGGCAAGCCCTGCAGGGATTATTGCCAGGAGGGTAAATTTGCGGTTTCTCAGAATCAAGGAAAAAACCAGCAGTACAAGGATAATGGCACAGGGCGGCAGGATAAGGATTATCCTGATTAAATAATTCCACAGGGTATCTTTGATGATTTCGTTACCGGCCAGGGAAATGGTCAAGTATTCCTCATTTTGGGCTATTTCCTTCAGTGACTCGACTACACCTCCGGCCGTAGTATCCAATTCTAGATTGACAATAAGAGCGCCCTTGCTGTGATCGGACGAAAGGAATTCGTCTGCAAGAAAGTATTTATCCTCAATAAACTCTTCCAAGAGGTCTGGATGGCGAGATATAAACCTCTGGTCTACCTCAAAGATGTGGCCTTGCACGGAGATTTCTGGCGGGATAAAGCTCTGCACCTGCGATACGCCACGAATTCCTTCAATTGTTTCCTGAATCCTGAAGACATTCTGAAGATTACCTTCACTCAGGAGTGAATCATCTCTCTCGATAAGAACCGCGATAGTTTCACCAATCTGATATTTTTCATTTAGCCTATCGAATTCTTCGGCCTTGGGATTTCCCGAAGTGAAAAAACTCATGAAGTCTGTATCAAGTTCGAAGCGGATGAAGGAAGCCAGGGCGACAATATTCAAGATAGCTACCAGAATGATAATCAGTCTGGACCTGGCGTAAATAAATTTGCCAATTCTTTCCACTGAGCCGCCTAATCTGACTGCTAAGTTATTATCTGTGTCACCCTGTAATCATTTCACATCTTCATGAGTGTTATAATTGATAATACAATTTGCGGCTTCAGAAATACAGGGGGCAAGGGATGGGAATTAAGCTTTTTAGACAGCCTGAGTTGGAAAAACCAGTTCTGATTTGTGGCTGGCCAGGGATTGGAAACATCGGTCTGCTCGCTGTTGACACCTTAAGGAGAGTGCTGAAAGCGGAAGAGTTTGCTGAGATAGAACCCTGGGACTTCTTCTACCCCGAGAAGGTCTCTATCATAAATGGTTTGTTGAGAGACTTAGAGTTTCCCACCAGCAAATTCTACTACACGAGGCTCGAACAGGGCGATTTAATATTATTTATTGGAGAAAAACAGCCAACCGAGGGAGAGAGAATGTATTCCACGGGAGAGAAGGCTTACCGGATGGCCAATCTAGTCTTAGATGTAGCTGAAAGGTTTGGCTGCCGGAGAGTTTATACTTCAGGTGCCTGTGTTTCACCCGTCCACCACACTCTGAAACCAAGAGTCATTTCAGTGCTGAGTTCTGAGAAGTTAACGGCAGAGGTGGAGAAATATCAAAATACAATTCTAATGAGCGAGATAGGGGGGAGAGAAGGCGAGGGGGTTATTACCGGATTAAATGGCCTTTTGCTGGCAGTGGCTAAAAAGAGAGGGTTGGAAAGTATCTGTCTAATGGGAGAAATACCAGACTGGCTTTCGAGTTCCCCTTTTCCCTATCCCATGGCCTCAAGGTCAGTGCTTGAGGTCTTTGCCGATATCCTGGGAATTAAAATTGATTTTACGGTTCTCGATAGGATGGTTGCCCAAGTAGAGGAAGTTATTCATAGAATCTATGAATCCTTCCCCCCAGAAATAAGAGAGCGCTATGATGAAAGAAAATTTGTCGCCCAGGCCAAGCCAAGAGGAATAACTGAAGAAGACGCCAGGTGGATTAAAGAGCATATCGATGAACTTTTTAAGAAAGGCGGTGAGCAAGGTGGAGAAAGAACTATTTGAGATCTATCAAGCTCCCCAGCTTCGAAGCCCGTCTTTGATTATCGGTTGGCAGAATCATGATGCCGGGAAACTAACCTCCAGGCTCATTGATTTTCTCAATGCGAAACTTGGAGGCCAGACAATCGCCGAGATCAAACCCTCAGGCTTTTTCACTCTAGGAGGAGCAGTATTTAAGGATAACCTAATCCAGGCTCCAGAAAGCAAATTCTGGGCTTGCCAGAAAAGCGAACTTTTGATTTTTAGAAGTGAGGAGCCTAAATATGAATGGTATAGATTCCTAAACGCTGTCCTGGATTTCGCTCAACATTATTGCCACATCAAGGAGCTGTATACCGTTAGTGGCACTGTTTCTCTTATGGCTCATACTACTCCCAGGCGGATACTGGCAGTTTACAATCAGTCAGAATTTCAAGAAATGCTCCAGGCCTACGGGCTGGAAGATATGACCTGGGAGGGGCCACCAGCTATAAGCAGCTACCTTCTGTGGGTAGCCAAAAGGAGAGACATCCCCGGGATGAGCCTCTGGCCCGAGATACCGTTCTACCTGGCTACCGCGGAAGACCCCACAGCAGCAAAGCTCACCCTCTCTTTTCTAAATAGCAGATTTAACCTGGGGCTGGATTTGGCCGAGCTTGACCTAGGGGTCAAAAGTCAGAATGAGCAAATAGCCCAACTAAGGAAGGAAAACGCTGAAATCAACAAGTATATCACCCTGCTAGAAACTGGACTCAGTTTAAGTGAAGAGGAACAGGTTATACTAGCCCGAGAGGTGTACGACCTCCTGGAAAAGACAGGCTAATAGAGCGGACGACCACCTTCAAGCCCACCCGCCCAGCACCAAAGGCGAAGCACCCTTATGATACACAACTCCTTATCACATAGACCAGTCCATCTCTATCTGCCAACCGATAAGCAGGAACTTTGCTGCTTGTCCCATAAAAAACCTACAATCCGGCTGAGAAAATACAGAAGTTATGGCATAATAACCCAGAGTTGGGCAAAAACCAAGCCAGCGGAGATAACCAATGAGCCAAAATGACCAGCCGACAGCCAGTCCACCCAGACAGACTGAGAATGCTAAGTCGCTGCAGAAAGACAAGGCTCCCGACTGGCTGGAAGCACCAGAACTGTCAGCATGGAAGCACCTCAGCGACTGGCGTTCAGCCTTTCAGCGCGAGAAATCAAAAATTGAGAATACGCTACTAACTCACACGCTCCGCACGAACGGCGCGGCTATTCTCATATCTCTGGTCATAGCTGCCCTCATAACCCAAACCATGCCCGGACTACACTTCACCTCCTCTACCCTAACCTCCGTAGCAAACATTTCTTGTATAACAGCAGCTTCACTCACGGCAATAATCCTAGCCTTCGTTGTGTTTCTCCTTGGACGCGCCGGGGCATTAGAAGACCAGGCCGGAAACGCCCTTCGTCATGAGGTGCACATTTTAGAATCGGTGAGACACCAAATAGGCGAGGTTCTCCACGCTAAAATAAAAGAATCCGTGACTGACCCTTCTGTCAGGGCTAAACTTGAAGACTTAAAAAATGCAGCCAAGAAGTTTGACGTAGCCATAAACGAGCTCGTTACCATATTCCCCAGAGCTGCCCGAGGCACCTTCTACAACCAGGAGCGCCTAGCTATACTCTCCCCCTATGTTGTGGTTACCGGCGGCAACTGGTGCAAGACCTACAGGCGAATTTTCCCAGGCCCCGACGGTAGGGACTTTGCCATCAGGCTCTGGAACGACGCAACTAGGGCTTCCCACAACATATGCAGGCTAAATGATGATTTTGAGCTAGCCGAAACCCAACATCAGAACGCTTTGCGGCTGTTCCTCGCCTTGCCCTCGCTCCTATTCGTAGTAGTTTTGGCTCTCGCCACTATATTACTAGCGCAAGCTCTTGCCGTGCATGAGAGAACCTCCGGATTCCTTGCCATATGGCTTACCATCGCTCTAATAGTACTGTTAGCTACTCACGTGTTTTTGCTTGTGCGTTGGGCATGGCAACTCGTGTACCGCCAAATGATTATAAGAAGAGCAAACCGCGAATGTGACCGCGAATTTTGGGCAAAAACTACGAAACTGGACGAACTGGAAATGCTGAAAGCAACAGTCGAGCTATACGGAGAACACAAACGGAAATTTGACGAGACGAGCTAGGCTGTTCCTACACCGACATAAGAGCCCCCTTCCCGTGTTGTATAACTACCTCTCTGGCACCCCATACGAATCGCTACGAAAGATGCCTTGCGAAAAAGGCAGCACCGACAACGCGACAGATAACCCCCACACCCTGAACTAGACCTAAATAGAGCCTGCTTTGTTCCATAGCTTATAGTCTATACGCCTAAACACTTTAGTTCTTTCAGGGTTATTGACGCATCATGCAACGTTTCGCGTCAAAACCGCAATATCGTTAGGGTAACGCTGTTGTATAATATCCCTGAAACAAAACATGTCTAGCTCGGGGCAAAAGACTGGGATTGCTAATCTGCCGCTGCATTATGGCAAGGTGCCTCCGTGGCTGTTTGGGAGGATGTGCCAGCTTGCCCGGGAGATTGTGATTGTCACCATTGACGAATTTGGGCCCGAGGAGATGCTTCGACGCCTCTCCGACCCTTTCTGGTTCCAAGCCTTTGGCTGCGTTTTAGGTTATGACTGGCACTCCAGCGGCGTTACCACCACCGTTTGCGGCGCCTTGAAGGAAGGGATGCGAGGGCTGGAAAAGGAACTTGGTTTATTCGTCGCCGGCGGTAAGGGGAAGACTTCACGAAAGACTCCGTCTGAGATAGAGAATTCCGGGCACTTGCTAAAGGTAAACCCGTCGCCCCTGGTCTATGCCAGTCGCATGTCAGCCAAGGTAGATAATTCAGCCCTTCAGGACGGTTACCAACTTTATCACCATACCTTCTTCTTCACCGTTGATGGCTACTGGGCAGTAGTTCAGCAGGGTATGAACGAGATTAACCGCTATGCCCGGCGCTATCACTGGCTGGGAGAAAACGTTAGCGACTTTGTTTGTGAACCCCAGTCAGCTATATGCTCCCAGGCCAGAGGCGAGGCACTAAATTTGGTAGCTTCTGAGAGCACGGGTGCGAGGGATATCATCGCTCATATAGCTGCCGAAGAGAAACCAGAGAAGATTGTAGCTCAGCTAAATAAGCTAAAAACCTTGACCTTGCCAAGCCGGTCTTACATAAGCCTCAACGATATTCACCCTGACAGACTGAGTAAGATATTCCTCAGCACTTATGAGCGTAAACCAGAGAAGTTTGAGTCATTACTGGGGCTTAAAGGTGTGGGGCCAAAAACGCTTCGTGCCTTGAGTCTTATCTCAGAATTGATTTACGATGTACCAGTCAGCCTGCGAGACCCGGCAAGATATAGCTTTGCCCACGGTGGCAAGGATGGCCATCCCTATCCTGTAGACAGGAAAGCTTACGATAGCAGCATCCAATTTCTGGCTCAGGCGGTGAATAAAGCTAAAATTGGAGATAGAGAAAAGCTCCATGCCCTCAGAAGATTAAAAGCGTGGCAATAAAATGAGAGCATTTAATTGTCACCCTCACCTTAATCCTCTCCCGTCAAGGGAGAGGAAATTTGGCTCGCAATGACAAGAGAAAAGGGCTCAGAGCCTACAGGCAGGGTACTTAGCAATCTAAATAAGATTGACCTATAACTACAAGCTAAACTAATATAGACTAACCAAATGAGCGATTTTGATATCACGTCTTATGTGTCCCACATTGAGGCCAACAGGTCGGTCAAGGATGCCCTAATGCAAAAACTGAGGACGCGCCGACCTCCATACCGTGTCACGGTAACCGACCTGACTAATCTAAAGCAGGCTTACTTTCGTAGAAAATACCCGGAAATCTCTCCTCCCCTGGAAAAACAACAACTTATGTGGGCCGGCACCGGCTTTCACAAGGTCTTTGGCTCCGCTGTGTCCAGCGAAGAGTACCTGGAGCAATTTGTAGAAGTTGAAGGCATAGTAGGCAAAATCGATATCTACGAAGACATACCTGTAGAGGTGAAAACCACATCGAGCTCCGTAGCCCCGGAGGATTTGCTCAAATACAGGCAGAGCTACATCGAGCAACTTGGCATTTACTGTGCCATGGTCAACGTTGGCCAGGGGAAAATCGTGGTCTATCAGCGCCAGGGTCAAGAAGCATCTCAGTCCCCTCTTGTCGTTTACCATGTTACCTTCCCCGATCTGGAAGCAATCTGGGATGAGATGAGACGAAGAAGAGAGCTTCTAGTCCAGGCACTCATTTCCAATGACCCCAGCAACCTTCCTGTCTGTGCCTGGCTTAATAAGGGATGCGATTATTCCAGCGTATGCGACTGTAAGACCAGCTCAGTGCCGTTATCATACAAGATTGCCGAGTTAGCAGGACAAATTAGCATTGACAACATTAGCCGTGAGCAACTTTTCTCAAGTCTGGCCAAGCCCCAGCCATCCCGCCTGCTTCGGCTCAATGACGTTGTCTTTCCTCGCAAGGCGTACTTCGAGCGTCTTAAGGCACAGGAAGTTACATCTGATGAGGATTTACAACAGGAGAAGGAAGAGCGTCTCCGCTCTATGGATGAACAAGGTTTTCTTGATGCACTTCGTGATTCACTGCGCTACGGTGCACCAGGTGAGACGCAAAATATTCCTATCCAGTGTGCATTGTTAAGCGACTTAGTTCGCATTCGTGAGAACATGCCTACCATCTTGCGGGACCCCAAGTTTCGCTCGCTGGTCGAGAGAGAGCGGCTAGCCGGGACTTTTCCTCATTTCTTTCTCCGCCTGGGATTTGAGTGTGCCTTAACAGACTATCCCAAAGGTAGGCTGCTACTTTACTACGCTAAAGTTCCTAGAGAGGATGCCAAATTGATGGTCTATGATGTAACTTTTAGAAATTTGAATGCCCTCAAGACCGAAGCGTTACGGCGGGTCGAACTTCTGGAAAAAGCAAGCTCTCCACTTCAGCTTCCAAAATGTCCCTCCTGGATGTGTCCTAACTGTGAGTACAAGTTTGAGTGCGGCGAAGCTTTTGAGGAGGCAAAATGAACTGGCTGGACATAGCTGTCATAGTTATTGCTGCTGTATTTGGCCTGCTGGGCTTATGGCAAGGGATTATAAAAGCGGTATTCGGACTTGGTGGATTGATAGGAGGCATAGCCTTAGCAGGGCACTGCTATCAGTCATTTGCCATGGCGCTTTCTCCCGATGGAGCCATATGGGCAAAGATAGCTGCTTATGCCATCATTCTGGTAGCTACATTAGTTATAGTCAGCGTAATTGGCTGGGTGGTAGCCCGGTTGGTTCACTTCACAGTACTTGGCTGGGCAGACAGGCTCGTTGGCTTCATCCTTGGGGCCGGGATAGGCTGTATGCTATGTGCCGCTGTCCTTGCCGTGATGAGTAAATATGTACCGGGCGCCGAGGGAGTTATCTCTCAATCCATAATAGCAAGGCTCTTGATGGAACAATTTCCTTTGTTATTAGCACTCCTCCCGGAGGAATTTGATTTCATTCATGACTTCTTTTCACCGTCACCCTAACCCCCTCCCTTGATAGAAGCGGGATCCTGTTATTTATTTCCCCGAGACATCATCCAGTATCTTTTTGAGTTCCCTCTTTGACCTGAGGCCAATTATTTGTTGAACAGGCTGGCTATTCTTAAATACAATCATGGTGGGGATAGCAGCAATACCATATTTACTAGCTACAGAACCATTGTCATCCACATTGAGTTTAGCAAAGTCCACCTTGCCAGCGTACTCCTTAGCCAGTTCATCCAGAATAGGGGCAGCAGCTAAGCAAGGAGCACACCACTCTGCCCAGAAATCCACTAAAACTGGTGATTTCGATTGTAAAACAAGCTTCTGAAAATCACCTTCACTCTTTATCATTTGCATCATTGCCATTCACCCCCAAGTTTAGAATGTCAGGTCTAAGGAGAAGAAATCAACAGCATTTCTCGTTGTCTGCTCAGCAATTATAGCTTCATCGCCTCCCTTAAGCTGAGCTACAGCTTTCAAACTCCTCAAGACGTCGGCAGGTTCAGATTCATACTTTGATTCCCTGCCGTAAGTAACGGGGCAATCTGTCTCTAATAGCAACTTGTCCAGAGGAGTTCCCTTAACCGCCCTTCTATGCTCTTCATGATACTCAGTGGCCGGGGTCGCAGAAATGAGATAGCCGGAAGTAATTATATCCCTGAGAACGCTGGAAAAACCAGTAAACCAGTGGAAAACAGCCTTGTCTATTCTAGCCTCCTCAACCAGTTGAAACGAATCTTTCCAGGCATATCTGCTATGGATTATTACCGGCTTAGCATGCCGCCCTGCCAGTTCCAGGAGACGCCTCAAAACTTCTTTCTGCCACTCCTTGGATGCCGCCTTAACCACCCTCTTATCATAGTCCAAACCTATTTCACCAACTGCAACTGCTGCCGCCATGTTTTCTTCCATGAATTCTAAATTCTCATCAATCTGGGAAGATTTGATATTAGCTAACTCCCAAGGATGCAACCCTAAAGCAGGATAGACAAAGGGATAATGTTTTTGTGATATTTCCAACGTTTTCACATTTGATTGGTAACTCGAGCCCACGGCCACTATGGCAATGACCCCGATCTCCTTAGCTTTCTCTAACATTACATCGAGGTCTCTCAATTCATCAAGATGAGCATGGGAGTCAATGAGCTTGTGCAATTTAAAACCAGTTGTTTAAATTTTCTTCTCGGCGAGCATGCCTTTGTAGTATTCAAGTCCCGCCTCTGTTGGCTTGTAAGCGTAAACAGAAAATGAATCTCCCGATTCCTTACTAACCAAATTTGCTGATGTGAGTATCCTGAGCATTGCCTCACCAAAGTATCCTGCCAAATTGAGATGATGGTCAGGAACTGCTCTACCGGTCATTTCATACTCTTTGCAAATAGCACTCAAGAGCTTTGCTGGTTCCTCCTCCAAGCTCCGCAAGAGAGCTTGCATAGTCTCAGTTTTCCTGAGTTCGATTACAAAGTCTTCAAAAACAGCCATTACGCTAGCTCCTAATTTTCACGATAACATAAAGGTCGCCGGGAGGATTTCCTTCCAATCCCATACCCTTTAACCTTATCTTCGTTCCCTCTGCAACCCCCGCTGGTACCTTAACCATAAGCTTTTTGTTCTCCTTGCCTTTCTTATATTTTATTTTCTTCTCACCCCCAGTGGCAGCCTCCTTCTCAGAAAGGGCAATCTCATGGTATAAATCCGCGCCAATGCCTGGATGGGATAGCTGACCCACGTCGAGCATTTTCCTCAGGGCAAACTTCATCACCTTACCTGCAAGCCTGGATAACAATGGTGGTTTACTCTGCGTAGAAGGAGACTGCTGCCATCTTCCAGCCGGCTGGCCAGAGAAAACAAAGGCAAATCCTCTACCACTGAAGAACATATTGTCCACAAACCTTTCATCAAACCTCAAACCAGCTTCCTGAAACATCCTTGTTAGCTCCTGAACCAAATATGAGTTGGCAAACAAATCCCGAAACAATTGCTCCTGAGAATAGTATTGTCCTGAGGTATATTGAGGGCTATATCCAGCCCCAGCAAACCTGGCCCACCCCATATTATCATATTCTCGCCTCCTTCTCTCATCACCCAACACAGCATAGGCTTCGTTGACCTGTTTAAATTTTTCCCCAGCCCACTCTTCATTTCCCAGGTTTTTGTCTGGGTGATATTTCATGGCAAGCTTTCTGAAAGCACGCTTTATTTCCTCCTGACTAGCTTCTTTAGGTAGACCAAGAATAGAATAATAATCTTTCATATCACTTACGTACTACTTAACATCATTATTGTAAGACGAGCAAACGATATTTTAAGCGATTGGAGACTACCATGACAACCAGAGCAAGGTCACCATGATGGCCTGAACCACATGACAAGACTTTCCACACTATTACCAAGGCAAAACCCAGGGTATGTTGAAACACCGACATGCGTCATCCTTGCTCTAGACTATCTCTATAACGTGTGCTGTAGCAACCTGAACCAGGCTTTATAGCCAATAATACACTGAACTGGCAAGCTGCCCAATTACAAAAGTTCCAAGAAATTGACAGCGGAAATACCCCGTGCTATGGTAAAACGTAAATATTATAGGATGTAAAGTGGGGAGATTATAATGAACTATGAGCGAGAATTGCTGAAAGGGAATACTGAATGCTTGCTTCTTTATCTCATTAACTCCCAACCCACCTATGGTTACCAGATCATAAAGCAATTGGAGAGGAACAGTAACGGATACTTCCGATTCAGGGAAGGAACTCTTTACCCTGCTCTTTACCGTCTAGAGAAAGATAAACTTATCAAGGGTAAATGGGAAAAGCTACGTAGTGGACAAGAAAGGCGGTATTACTACATAACTGAGAAGGGACGGCAGGTTTTAGCCAAAAGACTCGCTGCCTGGCAAGATTTTTCCACAGCGGTCAGAGCAATTATACAGCCGGGGATAACTTAGTGACCAATGGCAAACAAATTCAACGAGTATTTAGATAGCTTCAAGGCTCGCCTCAAGGTCGACTCGGCGGTCAAAACTAACGTGGCTCAAGAACTCCGCACTCACCTTGAGGATAAAAGCCAGGAGCTGAGGGAGACTGGACTCACAGGAGAAGAGGCAGACAGGATTGCTGTAGAATCTCTCGGCCCTGTTCAATTAATTGCCCAACAAAGCTACGAGGTGTATAGTCAAGGTACCTGGCAAGAGGCATTTTTCGCTTCCTTGCCTCACCTCTTAGCTGCCTTGCTCCTCACTTCATACTATTGGCAAAACATCGTTTTTTTGTCAATCATATTAACAGCAACTACCTGCACAGTAGTTTATGGCTGGTGTCATAATAAACCAATATGGCTCTTTCCCTGGCTAGGATATTACCTGCTGCCAGTGATAATTAGTGGCATTCTCCTGATTTGCCTGCCACAGGGTTGGATCTGGCTAGCGACACTTATTTATGTGCCTCTAGCTCTATTTGCACTTGCTTATATAGTTAAGCATACTGCAAAACGGGAGTGGTTTTATGTGTCGCTAATGGCAACTCCGCTTCCTGTGATACTGAGTTGGTTTCTATCTCTAAATACTGGAAACCAATTCGTAACAAATGACATATGGCTGGCGCAGTTGCAGCCAGATATTCCCTGGATAGCAATTAGCTTTGTTATCTTAGCTATAGCAACTATTACCTTCATCCGTGTAAAGGAACGCTACTATAAAACTGCCGCTCTGCTAATTCCACCAAGTCTAATCGTAATTGTGGTAATCCTGGCAAAGGGGGGTATCAACTTCTGGGACTGGCCATTATTATTCTTTGCCTTATTCGCTCTTGTTTACCCCGCATACCTGGAATTTAAATCAGGCTAGCGGCAGGTAAAGCTATTCTAATTCATAATCTCCGTCTTGCTTCTTTAGCCTTTTTGCGGTTGCTATTTTCGGTTCCACAAGCTTGCCTGAGAGCCCTTACTATAAGGCAAACCTAAGTGCTCATAAGCAAGGCTGGTGGCTACTCTACCACGGGGAGTACGCTCCAGAAAGCCCAACTGGAGAAGATAGGGCTCGTAAATATCCATAATAGTATCTGCTTCCTCACTAATCGAGGCAGCAATGGTATCTAAACCTACAGGGCCACCATCGAATTTGTCAATTATCGTGTGCAGCAGCTTACGGTCTATCTCATCCAAACCTATGGAATCTACTTCGAGTTTGGAAAACCCCTCCAGTGCCACCTCCTCCAAGATTTCCCCATTTGCCATGACATCGGCATAATCCCGCAGTCGTTTTAGGAGACGATTTGCCACTCGGGGAGTACCGCGGGAGCGCTGAGCAATCTGAGTAACTCCCGCTTCCTCCACCAACACCCTGAGAATGACTGAAGAACGCTTCAGGATGGTCTCAATGGCTGGCACATCATAGAAATCAAGGTGATATATAGCTCCGAATCTATCACGAAGGGGAGGGCTCAACAAGGCAAAGCGCGTGGTGGCTCCGATTAAGGTAAAACGAGGCAAACTTAACCTCAAAGCTCTAGCTCCTGGACCTTTCCCCAAAAAGATATCAAAAACGAAATCTTCCATCGCAGGATACAGCTTCTCCTCTATCATACGACTAAGTCGATGAATTTCGTCAATGAAAAGGATGTCCCCTTCACGCAAGTTAGTAAGAATAGCTGCCAGGTCTCCCGGACGCTCTATCGCCGGTCCCGAGCTAACCTTGATATTGACCCCCATCTCGGCAGCGATGATATAAGCCAGAGTAGTTTTTCCCAGACCAGGAGGTCCATAGAAGATAGTGTGATCAAGCGGCTCTCCTCTTTTCCGAGCCGCTGCTATAGCTATCTCTACGTTGTGCTTAACCTTTTCTTGCCCTACGAATTCTTTGAGACGCTTAGGACGAAGATTGAACTCGATGGGGACATCCTCATCGGTTGGCTTGCTTGAAACTACTCGCATGCCACCCTTTTTCCATTCCTGCTGACAAATAGTCTGTGTCTGGCTACAAGACCGTCGCCTCAAACTTGTTCGTCAGCTAATACACGAGATGGAATGAGTCTGCCAAGAATAACGTTTTCTTTAAGGCCACGAAGTCTATCTGTCTTGCCTTTGACCGCTGCATCAACGAGAACACGACCAGTCTCTTGGAAAGAAGCAGCAGCTAGCCAGCTCTCCTTACTCAGTGAAGCCCTAGTTATCCCCAAGAGGACAGGCTCAGCTGTAGCTGGCTCTCCTCCCTCGGCTAATATTCTGGCATTCACGCCTTCGTAAGCAAAGTGATCAACCAACTCGCCCGGCAGGAGATCTGTATCTCCGGCAGAAATAATTCTTACTCTTTTTAGCATTTGACGGACAATAACAGAAATATGCTTGTCATGTATGCTTACCCCTTGAGAACGGTATACTCTTTGTACCTCATCGATTATGTATTGCTGCACCGCCTCCTTCCCCATAATATGTAGGATATCGTGTGGGTCAATAACACCTTCTGTAAGCCGTTCGCCTGCCTTTACTTCGCTCCCTGACTTAACAAGCAAACGCATGCCATGCGGGATGGTATATTCCCTTTCCTCCCTCTCCCCATATTTTATGTAAAAACGCTCATTCTCCACAAGGACTTGGCCAGCAACTCTAGCCACTACAGGTTGCTCCCCAGCTACTGCCGGTGGCAGAACTTCAGCTTCCGCAGGGGGAGCAGTGGGATAGAACAAGACAGTGCCAGCCCCAACAGACTGTCCATTCTCCACAGCCAGTTCTGCCCCCGGTGGCAATGCATATTCGTCTAAATAAAATTCAGAGCTAATGACCTTAACCACACTTCTCCCATCAACCTCGCTCACATCGACAACACCATCAATTTCAGAAACGATAGCACTACCCTTTGGCACTCTGGATTCAAAAAGTTCTTCCACACGAGGTAATCCGCTAGTGATATCAACGCCTACCACGCCTCCAGTATGGAAGGTGCGCAAGGTAAGCTGGGTACCTGGCTCGCCAATGCTCTGGGCGGCAACGATGCCTACAGCAACACCAAACTTTACTAGCTCTCTACTAGCCAGATCTCTGCCATAACAACATTGACAAACGCCAAACCGAGTGTGACAAGTAAGGGGCGATCTTACATGTACCCGACTAATGCCAGCTTCTATGATGCGCTTGACTTTTTCTTCATCAATCTCCTCATTGCGCTCAGCAATCAATTCTTGAGTGCGCGGGTCAACAATTGTACTTGCCGTCAAATAGCCAAGAATTCGTTCACCGAATGAGGGTAGAGAGCCTTCCTCTGTCTCTCCCGACACCCAGATTCCCTCAGTAGCACCACAGTCAGTTTCAGTCACGATAACATCTTGAGCTACGTCTACAAGGCGTCGCGTAAGATAACCACTGTCTGATGTTCTCAAAGCAGTGTCAGCCAATCCCTTACGAGCACCATGAGTAGATATAAAATACTCCATAGCTGAGAGCCCGTCACGAAAGCTTGACTTGATAGGAAAGTCTATTATCTTTCCAGACGGGTCGATCATCAATCCGCGTATCCCTGCCATTTGCCTAATCTGGGAGATATTCCCCTTCGCTCCTGACATAGCCATCATGTAGATCCCGTCACGAGGATCCAGAGATTGAGACATATCCTCACCAATTTTATCTGTTGTCTCTGTCCATATTTGAATTGCACTCTCATAACGTTCGTCTTCAGTGATCAAACCACTATTGAATTGCTCTTCGATAACACCAACTGCCTTCTCAGCCTTCTCAAGAAGCCCAGGCTTGCCTGGAGAACCCTCAATATCCCCCATAGCAATAGAAATTCCTGACTTCGTAGCATAGTCAAAGCCCAGTTGCTTAAAACTGTCAAGAACAACAGCGGTAGTCTCATTGCCTAAGAAGCGAACACAATCGGATGTCAAGGATCTTAAGGCAGCTTTATCCACTACTTCATTATAAAAACGAAGCTGTGGTGGTAAGGCATCGTTAAATAAGATTCGGCCCACAGTGGTTCCAATTCTCTCGCCTGGCTTGCTTTTATCTCGTACTGCAATGTTGGCACCAAGTTCAACACCGCCAAGTTCATAGGCCAATTTAGCCTCCTCAAAGTCACTGAAAACTTTCCCCTCCCCCTTAGCTCCCGGCTTAGCGCTAGTAAGATAATAGCAACCAAGGACTATATCCAAGGTAGGCGCTACTACCGGCTCACCACTGCTTGGTAGCAGCATATTATACACACTTAGCATATGCTCCCTGGCTTCCTTCACAGCTGCCTTAGACAAAGGCACATGCACTGCCATCTGATCGCCATCAAAATCAGCATTAAAGGCAGCACAAACTAAAGGATGAATCTGGAAAGCATCGCCATCGATTAACACAGGCTCAAAGGCTTGAATACTCAAACGATGCAGCGTGGGGGCACGATTAAGCAGTACAGCGCGCTCTTTAACCACATCATTGAGTAAATCCCAAACTTCAGGTCTAAGTTTTTCCAGCTGGCGCCGAGCATTCTTCAGATTGCTGGCATACCCCATCTCGATAAGCTTATGCATAACAAAAGGTTTAAATAGTTCTAAAGCCACATGCCGTGGCAAGCCACACTGATGTAATTTAAGCTTTGGGCCAATAACAATGACCGAGCGGCCGCTATAGTCTACTCGCTTGCCCAAAAGATTCTGCCGAAAACGCCCCTGCTTCCCCCTCAACATAGCTGCAAGAGATTTCAACGTATGATTATTGCCAGTGACAACGGCACGTCCCCTTCTTCCATTATCAATAAGGGCATCGACAGATTCTTGCAACATTCGCTTCTCATTACGGATGATAACTTCTGGTGCACCTAAAGTCATGAGGCGACGGAGACGATTGTTGCGATTAATAACACGGCGATAGAGGTCATTAAGGTCACTGATAACAAAGCGTCCACCATCCAACTGGACTACAGGACGGAGAGCGGGAGGTAAAATAGGAAGCACAGTTAAAATCATCCACTCAGGTTTATTTCCACTCAGTCTGAGAGCTTGCACTAACTGTAAACGTTTGCTAAGCTTCTTACGATGTTGTCCCGAGGCGCTACGCATATCTTCGAGGAAACCCTGATATAACTTCTCTACGTCAATCTTCTTCAGGATCTCCAGAATAGCTTCAGCCCCTATGCCAACTTCAAAAACATCCCCATATTTATCCTTGTATTCCCGGCATTCTTCCTCACTAAGTAGTTTTAATGGCCGAAGCCCTTCCAGTTCTTCTTTCTTCGCCTTCAGTCCATCCACAAGTCCAGTTTTCTCCTCCACAAACCGCGCACGTAGCTGGTTTACCTTCCCTGCCACAACATCTTGATCTTCCTCCAAAGTAGCCTGAGCACGCAACGCTTCAACTTCCCTATTTACATCCTCCTCTTGCTCAGTCAGCTTTTGAGCCAGCTCTTGTTCAAGCTGACAAATCCTCTCCTGACGAGCTTCCTCATCAACGGAGGTAATAATGTGTCGAGCAAAATAAATAACGCTCTCCAAATTTCGTGGGGAAAGATCAAGAAGAAGTCCAAGTCGGCTGGGCACAAGTTTGACAAACCAAATGTGAGAAACAGGTGCGGCTAACTGGAGGTGCCCCATGCGCTCTCTACGCACACTTGAGTGTGCCACTTCGACTCCGCACTTATCGCAAATAACACCCCTGTAGCGTGCCTTTTTATACTTGCCGCAATGACACTCGAAATCTCTAGTTGGGCCAAAAATCCTTTCACAAAAAAGTCCATCTCTTTCTGGCTTCAAAGTGCGATAATTTATTGTCTCCCCTTTTGTTACCTCCCCATGAGACCAACCCCTTATTTGCTCCGGCGAGGCAAGACTTACTCGAATAGCATCAATATCACTAAACTTGAACATTTGCCTTTACACCTCTAATTATAGTCTAGCTTTAGATCTCGGTGGGACATCTGCAAAAAGATTTATTTTCCCCTCTGCTTCACTAAGCAATTCCACAGCAAAACCCAAGCTGCGTATTTCCATAAACAAAACCTTACATGACTCTGGGACACCAGGTTGATAAATATCTTCACCCTTAATAATAGCTTCATAAGCTTTGGCTCGACCCGCTACATCGTCCGACTTCACTGTAAGCATCTCTTGAAGCGTTGCAGCTGCACCGTAGCCTTCCAAAGCCCAGACCTCCATTTCGCCAAAGCGCTGACCACCAAATTGAGCTTTTCCTCCGAGGGGCTGCTGAGTGATAAGCGAATATGGGCCGGTGGAACGAGCATGCACTTTATCTTCAACAAGATGCACCAACTTCATCATATAGACATTGCCCACAGTCACTGGTTGATCAAAGGGTTCACCAGTTCTCCCATCGCGAAGTTCCATCTTACCAAACGTAGGCGGGTAATACCTTTGCTCCTTATAGATTCTTCGTACTGTTTGCACAAGCTCTCTATCACTCAAGCTTCGAACTTCTTGCATGCCCAACTCCTCAAGCCACAAACAAAGGGAAGCTCTTTTAGCCTTTCCTTTATGTTTTCCATCCATTATCTCTTTCCCATCAAAACCCTGCTTAGAAAGCCAAGTTTTGATCTCCTCCTCGGTAGCTAACATGTCAATTGAGTTTTCTGAGCTTAAATCAACAGCACCCGCTCTCCAGGCCATCCAAGCCTTAGCTAAGGCATCCTCAATATCCACAGCACTAGCTCCATCAAAGATCGGGTTAATCGCTTTAAACCCTAGCACGTAAGCCGCCCACCCCAAATGAGCCTCCAAAACTTGCCCAATATTCATGCGAGATGGCACACCAAGCGGATTGAGAATGATGTCTACAGGTGTACCATCAGGCAAGAACGGCATATCCTCCTCTGGGAGAATAATTGAAACCACCCCTTTATTGCCATGCCTGCCCGACATTTTGTCACCGACTGCGATTTTGCGTTTTTGGGCAACCCACAGCCATACCATCTTATTCACCCCAACAGGTAACTCATCACGGTTATCACGAGAAAAGACTTTGACATTAATTACCCTTCCCCACTCACCAGGTGGCACTCTAAGAGAGTTGTCCTTTACCTCACGCGTCTTCTCACCAAAAATGGCTCGTAATAATTTCTCCTCCGCTGAAAGCTCAGTTTCACCCTTAGGGGTAATCTTCCCCACCAAGATATAATTAGCCTTTACTTCAGCCCCAATGCGTATAATTCCATGCTCATCAAGATCGCTAAGGCTTTCTTCACTTACATTGGGTATATCCCTGGTAATTTCCTCCGGGCCAAGTTTGGTGTCACGCGCCTGAATCTCATACTTCTCGACGTGAATAGAGGTATAGATATCTTCCTTAACCAGCCTTCTGCTAAGAATAACGGCATCTTCAAAATTGTATCCATACCAGCTCATAAAGGCACAGACGACGTTCTGCCCCAAAGCAAGCTCCCCATTGTCAATTGAAGAACTGCTTACCAGCGCTTGACCCTTACTGACCCTGTCACCCTTATCCACCACAGGATGTTGATTAATACATGTTCCCTGGTTAGTTCTGATGAACTTGCCTAGCTTATAAACATGCTCCTCACCCACCACATCCTTAATCACAATTTGTGAACTAGTCGCTGAAGTGACAACGCCATCCTCAGGAGCGAATATCAACTGCCCACTATATCTAGCTACATCCTTCTCCATGCCCGTACTCACTAGAGGAGCCCGCGGATGCAATAAAGGTACTGCCTGACGTTGCATATTGGAACCCATCAAAGCACGGTTTGCATCATCATGCTCCAGAAATGGAATAAGGGAGGCAGATACACTGAATATCTGCTTGGGAGAAACATCCATAAAGTCCACCTTGTCCACCACTTCCTTGAAATATCTGCTGCCCCTCTTAACTTCAATCCTTTCCTCAGCAAACTCGCTTCTCTTGTTAAGACGAGCATTGGCTTGAGCAATACTATACTGCTCCTCCTCATCCGCTGTTAAGCGAGTGATTTGATTTGAAACGAAAGGAACCACCTTAATATTTTGCCTGGGAAGAGAAGCCAGCCTTTGTGCAAGCTCTTCTGTAATTAAGACCCCAGATTCAGCCACAAGATGACCCCTGTCATCCACTATATTCTCTCTAATTGTCCTTCCTGCTAATTCCTCCACTAAATTGGGAACCTCACGGATAACTCTTCGATACGGAGTTTCCACAAAGCCATATTTATTAATTGAAGCATAAGTAGCTAAAGAGCCAATCAATCCAATGTTAGGGCCCTCAGGAGTCTCTATAGGGCAAATCCTCCCATAGTGGGAGTGGTGCACATCCCGAACTTCGAAGCCTGCCCGCTCTCTGGAAAGACCGCCTGGACCCGTGGCAGACAAACGGCGCTTATGAGTTAGTTCAGCCAATGGATTGGTTTGATCCATAAACTGAGATAACTGAGACCTACCAAAGAACTCCCTTACAGCAGCCACAATAGGGCGAATATTTATTAGAGCAGCCGGGGTCGCTGCATCAGGACCAAGAATGCTCATTCGCTCTCTAACTGCCCTCTCTAAACGTACTAAGCCAATGCGAAATTGTTTCTGTATTAAAAAGCCTACCGTTTGTGCTCGCCGATTACCTAAGTGGTCAATATCATCAGGAGCTTCTTTGCCACTGTTGATTAAAATAATGTGACGAATTATTTGCACCACATCTTCAGATGTTAAACCAAGATAATTCTCGGGGATATTGACTCTCAACTTTTTATTAAGCTTATAGCGACCAACCTTACCCAAACTATAGCGCCGAGGATTAAATAAGAAATTGTTCAACAATGTTTGGGCACTATCAAGGCTAGGGGGTTCACCAGAAGATAATTTGCTATAGATATCGACCAAGGCCTCAGCTTTACCCCTGATGAAAGTATCCCGCTCTATCGTAGAGCGGATAAAAGCGTGATCAGGTAAGTCATCCACATCTTGAAAAAGAGAGAGTAAGGTGTCATCACTACTATAGCCTATAGCACGCAACAGAGTAGTGACAGATATTTTCCGTTTACCATTTATTTTGACTGAAATCACATCTCGACTGGAGGTGTCAAAGTCAAGCCATGCTCCTCGCTCAGCGATCAACTTGGCAAGGCATAACTCCCGTCCACTTACAGGGTCCCTCTCCAGAGTAAAATAGACCCCTGGAAAGCGGGTTAACTGGTTGACTACTACACGCTCCGCTCCAGAAATAATGAAGGTCCCTTTTCCCGTCATTAAGGGAAAATCACCAAAGAATAATTCCTGTTGCTTGATTTCCCCTGTCTCTTTAACCACCAACTGAACTGTAACATGAAGGGGGGAGGAGTAAGTCATGCCCCTTTCAAAACACTCCGCAGGAGAGTGCGGAGGCTCTCGAAACTCATAATGGATGAAGTGTAGCTCTAATCTAGTACGAGTATAATCTTGGATAGGCGAAATCTCTTCAAATAGCTCCTTTAGACCTTCTTCTTGAAACCAACGAATCGATTCAAATTGAACTTGCAGAAGATCAGGAACTTCTACGACCTCAGGCAATCTAGCAAAGGATTTGAACGAGTCACGCTTGGACACTAATGAAATAGCCATGCTTCTACACTCCTGACAAAAGATTAAAAATCAAATTATCTAAGACATTCAAGCTATAAAGTAATAGCGGAAGAAGAATTTAGAATTATTAAGAGGAGAGGGAACCCTAGATAGCATAACGCAAACAATAAGCTTAGCACGAATATCGCAAAATTGTCAAATTTTCTCAAGCACCAAACAAGCAATTTTTATTTTTCTTAAATCACCTCGTGCTTTTCTGCACTAACAAAGCTATACAAGCATAGCAAGATTGTGATGTCTAGCTGGAACTATTATCTGCTTTCCTTCTTTTGGTTTGAATGCCGGGTGTGCTCACCAAAACATGCCTAACACACGGCTTGTTAGCACCGCCATCAATCACATTATACTTATTCCATGCCGGCTTTGCTAGAAATGTAGACTAATGTCTGTTTATTGTTTAAGCTAATATTAAGCATGAAAGCATTAGTACAGCGAGTCACCAGAGCCTCAGTAAGTATAAATGACAATATAGTAGGCAAGATTAGTCAGGGGTTGGTGGTTCTCCTTGGCATTGCCAAAGATGATTCAGAAGACGACGCTCGCTATCTGGTTAACAAAATAGCCAACGTGCGCATTTTTGCCAATGAAGTAAGCGAGCTTGCTCTTTCACTACTGGAAATAAGGGGAGAGGTTTTGGTAGTAAGTCAATTCACGCTTTTGGCTGATTTACGAAAGGGGAGGCGACCAAGCTTCACTGAAGCAGCCGCACCAGATGAAGCTAGTAAATTATATGAATTTTTCGTGGAGCAAGTTCGTTCCACCGGGCTCAAGGTAGAAACGGGGATTTTTCAGGAACATATGATGGTGGAGATCCACAATAATGGCCCAGTAACCTTGCTCCTAGACAGCAAAAAACGTTAAGAACCATTAATTGCAGCAACAACTAATTGCGCCAATCCCGGCCTCCTACCACAACCCCGTTTTAGCTCAGCCACCATGAAGTTCTCCACTGAGAGATACGCTGCTCCGAGAGCACGGTTTTAATGCTGATTTACGACATCCAGCCATTTTCACAGAGTGCACAGAGTATAACGAGAGAGGTTCTACGCCATAACGCTCACTTTGAGGTATCTCGTTGAACCGATATCCACTGAACTGGAAGGAACTACATACAACTACCCGACCCCGCCAAGCACCGGTCTCTTACACCAAGGAGAGCCTTTGATGCCACCAGAGGACATTTCTAAAGAGTCTTGACAACCAATTCGACACAAATTGACTTTTTTGTATAGGCATGTTAGATTTCAAGTTTGGCGTCTATTCTAAAGCTCAAAAGTTAGGCAATTGGAAAAGCCGACTGGCTGAGCCGGGAGATATCTCAAGAAGGAGTAGACCGGCATATAACTAGGCGGCTTTTCTAATTGCCTGAAACAATGGAGGATGGTGAAAAATGCCGACAGTTAACCAGCTTGTTCGTAAAGGGCGACAGAAACTTGGCAAGCGAACCAAGGTCCCAGCATTGCATTATACTTACAATGCCATAAAAGGCGAGAGAAGATGGACTGGAGGGTCGCCTCAAAAGCGGGGAGTTTGCATTCAAGTTAAGACTGCTACTCCCAAGAAACCAAATTCGGCATTGCGCAAAGTTGCCCGTGTGAGGCTAACCAATGGCCTGGAGGTGACTGCCTATATTCCCGGTGAAGGGCACAATCTACAGGAGCACTCAGTGGTTTTACTTCGTGGAGGCAGAGTTAAAGATGTCCCAGGAATTCGCTACCACATTATTCGTGGTACTCTGGACACCGAGGGAGTGGCTAATCGGAGACAAGGTCGCAGCAGGTATGGTGCCAAGCAACCTAAAACTTGATGTTAGGGATATGAAATGCCAAGAAGAGCTAGGAAAATACTAAAAAGAGTGGTGCCCCCCGATGCTAAATATGATAGTGTCCCTGTGGCTAAATTTATTAATAAGGTTATGATGCGGGGGCAAAAAGCTACAGCTGAGCGGATCGTTTACGATGCTCTAGAGTCTGCCAGTGAGCGACTTAACTCAAGTCCCGTGGAAATTCTGGAGCAAGCAATCGAGAGAGCTATGCCACTTCTCATGGTTAAGCCACGTCGTGTGGGAGGCGCTACGTATCAAGTTCCTGTTGAGGTTCCGCGTGCGCGAGGACAGATTCTAGCTATACGATGGCTGCTTGCTTCAGCGCGGGCTCGCAGTGGCAAATCTATGGCCGAGAAGCTGACCAGTGAGTTAATTGATGCTGCTCAAGGACAAGGTGCAGCAATTAAAAGACGAGACGATGTTCATAAAATGGCTGAGGCTAACAGGGCCTTTGTTCACTATCGTTGGTAAGGAATTGCATTGAAAAAGGTAGCCGAGATGAGAACTAAGCTTAGGTCACGAACTTTCCCTTTGGAAAAGATCCGAAATATAGGAATCATTGCTCATATAGATGCCGGCAAGACCACCACTACGGAGATGATTCTTTTCTATACAGGGCGTACTTATAAGATTGGCGACGTAGATGAGGGAACGGCTGTGATGGATTGGATGGAGCAGGAGCGTGAGCGCGGCATCACCATTACAGCAGCAGCTACTACCTGCCATTGGCGCGAGCATCGAATCAATATTATCGATACTCCAGGCCATGTGGATTTCACAGCTGAGGTGGAACGTAGCCTTCGCGTATTGGATGGCGGAGTAGTGATCCTTGATGCCGTAGCCGGGGTAGAAGCTCAATCGGAGACTGTATGGCGTCAAGCAGATAGACACCATGTACCCAGGATTTGCTTCATTAACAAGATGGATAGAATAGGGGCTGATTTCTATCATACTATCGCCATGATTGAAAATCGCTTACGAGCCAATGCACTACCTATACAGCTCCCCTTAGGTTCCGAGGGTCTTTTTCGAGGAATTATTGACCTTGTGGAAAATAAAGCCATCGTTTTCTTCAATGATGTTGATGTAATGCCGATAGAGGAAACTATACCGGAGAGCGAACAGGCCACTGCAGCTAAGTACCGCCAAGCGTTGATTGACAAATTAGCCGAGAATGATGAGTACATCTTGCAAATGTACATTGATGGGCAAGATATTCCTGTTTCCCGGCTCAAAGCAGCCATAAGGAGTTTAACTACATCTAATGAGATAGTACCCGTTCTCTGTGGCAGCGCTTTAAGAAGTAAAGGCATTCAACCCCTACTCGATGCTGTGGTGGATTATCTTCCTTCGCCTTTGGATATGCCCCCTGCTCAAGCTAGCAGTCTTAGTGGGAAAGACAAATTTCTTTGCCACACAAGCGATGAAGAACCCTTCTCTGCCTTAGCCTTTAAAACAGTTTCTGACCCTTTCATGGGCAGATTGACTTATCTTCGTGTGTATTCGGGCAGAGTAGAGACTGGAGCCCGTGTGCTTAATTCTAGTCAGAATGAAGAGGAACGCATCGGGAAATTATTTCTCATGCATGCCAATCGTCGTGAAGAGATAAGTCAGATGGATACCGGTAGTATTGTAGCCACTTTGGGACTTAAGAAAACATCTACTGGAGACACTCTTTGTGACCCTTCTCGACCCGTGCTTTTTGAGCCCATTCGCTTTCCTGAGCCAGTACTCTCAATGGCTGTTGAACCTAAGAGCAAAGCTGACCAGGATAAGTTAGACAATGTTCTAGCAAAACTTGCCATCGAGGATCCTTCATTTAGAATTCACAGTGATCCAGAGACAGGGCAGAGACTTATTTCCGGGATGGGTGAACTACACCTTGAAGTAATGGTAGAGCGTATGTCCGGTGAATTTGGAGTAACTGTAAACGTCGGCAAACCACAAGTAGCTTATAAGGAGACGGTAACCACCCCTGTGGAATCTGAAGGAAGATTTATTCGCCAATCTGGTGGTAAAGGACAATACGGTCACGTATGGCTTAAGCTCGAGCCTTGTGAGCGCGGCAGTGGCTTTGAGTTCTACGATAGAATTCAGGGTGGTGCTATACCAAAAGAATTCATCGCCTCAGTGAAAGCTGGAGTTAAGGAGGCTTTGCAGATTGGAGGACTAGCTGGTTACCCCGTGGTAGATATTAAAGTGACTTTGTATGATGGCAGCTTCCACGAGGTCGATTCTTCAGATTTAGCCTTCAGGATAGCCGGTTCCATAGCTGTAAAGAATGGCTTAAGCAAAGCCAAGCCCATCCTTCTTGAACCCATTATGAAAGTATCTATAGCAACTCCGGCTGAATTTCTGGGGGACATTATTGGAGAATTGAATTCACGGAGGAGTCATATTGATAATATTGAAGTCCACGAGGATTCTTATGCTATTCGCTGCCTTGTCCCTTTAGCAGAGGCTTTTGGCTTTGCCAGTGATTTGAGATCCCTTAGCCAGGGAAGGGCAACTTATACTATGGAATTCCATCGCTATGAGCAATTACCTGCCGATTTGATGAGGCAAATTGTAGCTGGAACCAAGGTGAAATAAATGACTACTCAAAAAGTTCGGGTCAAAATCAAAGGTTTCGATCACAGGTTAGTTGATCAGTCAGCAAGACAGATAGTGGAGGCGGTGGAACGTACCGGGGCTATAGTTGCTGGCCCTGTGCCTTTGCCTACACGCATCGAAAAATTCTGCGTTATCCGCTCTCCCAATATTGATAAAGATTCAAGGGAGCAATTTGAAATTCGTACTCACAAGCGTTTGATTGACATTTTGCAGCCGAGCCCTAAGACCATAGATGCTCTAACCCAGCTTAACTTACCCTCTGGTGTAGAAGTGGATATCAAGTTGTGAAGAAGCTATGATTCAAGGTATTATTGGCAAGAAAGTTGGCATGACACAGGTTTTTCTGGAGAACGGAGAAGCAGTGGCGGTAACTGCTATTGAAGCTGGTCCATGTTTTGTAACCCAAGTAAAGACCCAGGACAAAGATGGCTATAACGCTGTTCAGCTAGGTTTTGGGGAAACTAAACGTCTTACCTCTCCCCAAAAAGGGCATCTTCGTGGTATAGAAAGGGTTCGTTATCTCCATGAATTAAGAACTACAGAAGTCACTTCAGTCAAACGGGGAGATAAGGTGGATGTAGGGTTTCTAACGCTAGGTGATTTGGTGAACATACGTGGTGTATCAAAAGGGAGAGGCTTTGCTGGTGTGGTGAAGCGCCATCATTTTGCCGGTGGCCCTAAAACTCACGGGCAATCTGATCGTCATCGCGCTCCTGGCTCGATTGGTGCTACCACATTTCCCGGTCGAGTGCTTAAAGGGAAGCGCATGGCAGGACATATGGGGAATAACAAGGTGACCGAGCGTAACCTTGAAGTAATTGAAGTTGACACAAATCGTAATTTACTTTTAGTGAAGGGAGCTGCGCCCGGGGCTAAAGAAGGGCTACTAATCATTGAAAAGGTAGAAAGATAGAAATGCAAATTCCTGTTTATAGTTTAACAGGCGAAATTACTGAACAATTGGAAATAACGGAAGACGTTTTTGGGCTTCCGTTTAATGAGTCAGTGGTTCATCAGGCAATGGTGAGGCAATTAGCCAACAAACATCAAGGCACTGCATCTACAAAGACAAGAAGCGAGGTAGTTGGGAGCACCAGAAAACTTTATAGTCAGAAGCACACTGGTAGAGCACGAAGAAGTGACATAAAATCCCCTCTTCTTAGAGGGGGAGGAGTGACTTTTGGCCCTAAGCCGCGTTCTTATCGCCAGTCGATGCCCAGGAAAATGCGGCGTTTAGCTATAAAGTATATGCTCTCCACCAAAGTCAGAGAAGGGTGTATGAGAGCGATCGAGAAGCTTGAGTTTGAAAGGCCAAGGACAAAAGAACTGCTTGACATATTGTCAGCGCTTGGCGTTAGTTCCTCAGTGTTAATTGTTACAGCCCAAGCTGAGCCCAACATAGTTAAGTCAGCTCGCAATTTAGCAAGCGTCAAAATTTTACCCTCGGCCTTGGTCAATGTGTTGGATTTGCTTTCCTATGAAACGTTGATAGCTACTGTGCCGGCGATACACAATATAGAGCAAATTTGGGGGCAAGAGGCAGTCAGACATGCATCTTTATGAGATTTTGCGACATCCCCTAATTACAGAAAAGGCTACCCTGCTTCAGGAGGGTAACAAATATGCTTTTGAGGTAGCTAAGACATCTACCAAAGCTCAGATTAAGGAAGCAGTTGAGCGAGCTTTTAAAGTAAAAGTAATTAAGGTCAATGTAATCACTGTTCCAGGAAGAAGGACAAGGATGGGCAGGCGAGAAGTACTAACCCCTTCTTGGAAGAAAGCTATAGTTAGCTTAGAACCTGGACATAAAATTGTCTTTTTTGAGGGAGTTTAATCTACTAGGAGTTTAACGTTGGGCTCAGTTTCTAAGTGGAGAAAGAAAAAGATGTCAAAGCATCAGCATAGGAAGCATCTTAAGAAGACTCGCTGGCAAAGGAGTCACCCTTAAGTGAGGTTTCCCAAATGAAGCGAAGCAATCTCAATCAAAGTGAGGAGAGAAAATTCCCACCCCCATACCTTCAGCCGATGGGGAAACGAGGTAATTTGTGGCATTGAAGGCTTATAAACCAACTTCTCCAGGCAGGAGACATATGACCAGTGCCACTTTTGAGGAATTAACTAAGGTGGCTCCTGAGAAATCATTGCTCGTGCCTTTGAAAAAGAAGGCGGGACGCAATAATCGAGGCGTGATCACAGTGCGCCATAGGGGTGGTGGATCCAAGCGTAAACTCCGCATCATCGACTTTAAAAGAGATAAGATTGGCATCCTAGGCAAAGTAGCCTCTATCGAATATGACCCAAACCGCTCAGCTCGGATTGCCCTGATTCACTATGTGGATGGGGGAAAACGCTACATCCTTGCCCCTCTGGGAATTAACTTGGGAGATACTATTAAGACAGGCGAGGATGTTGAAATAAAGCCGGGGAATGCATTACCACTTAATTCGATCCCTTCAAGTACACTAGTCCATAACATTGAGATTGAGCCTGGTAAAAGGGGACAGCTTGTTCATAGCGCTGGAACTGCTGCTCAAATAATGGGCAAGGAAGGTAAATATGTTCTGCTTCGTTTGCCTTCAGGTGAATTACGCAAATTTCATAATAAATGCTGGGCTACCATAGGCCAAATAGGTAATGTCGACCATGAGAACATAAAGTTGGGTAAAGCTGGACGCAAAAGGTGGTTAGGTGTGCGCCCTTCTGTCCGTGGATCTGCTATGACTCCTCGAGACCATCCTCATGGAGGAGGCGAAGGGAGAGCTCCGCGAGGAATGCCTCCCAAGACACCTTGGGGAAAACCAGCTTTAGGTTATAAGACACGTCGTCGCAAGGTATCAGACAAAATGATCGTTGCGCGGAGGAAATAGGATGTCACGCTCACTTAAGAAAGGTCCTTATTGTGATGCTAAGTTGATTAAGAGGATAGAGGCGCTTAATAGTTCGGGGGAGAAGACAGTAATAAAGACTTGGTCTCGAGCCTCCACAATCCTCCCTCAAATGATAGGCAATACTATTGCAGTACACAATGGCCGCAAGCACGTCCCTATTTTTATTACGGAAAATATGGTGGGGCATAAGCTAGCAGAATTTGTGCCCACTCGAACATTTAGAGGGCACATAACTAAGGCTAAAGTAACCGTGACAAAGAGGAAATAAACAGCATGAAGGTAAAAGCTGTAGCTAAGGACGTTGGCATTTCATCGCAAAAGGTTCGCCTGGTGATAAATATGGTTAGGGGAAGAAAAGTTGATGAGGCTTTAGCTATTCTCAAATTTTCGCCCACTCCAACAGCCACGGCTGTAGCAAAGGTAATAAAGTCAGCGGCAGCCAATGCTGAGAATAATTTCCAAATGTCGCCTGCTGACTTGAAGATTAGCGATATCTTTGCCGATCAGGGCCACACCTTGAAGAGGTTCCGCCCTAAGGCAAGAGGGCGGGTAAGCCCTATCTTAAAGAGGTCCAGCCATATCACAGTTTTCGTTGCTGAGGAGGAAGAATAGTCTTGGGACATAAAGTTCATCCTAACGGATTTAGGCTAAGTATCAGACGGGATTGGCAAGCTAAATGGTATAGCGAGAAGAATTATGCTCGCTTTTTGCACCAGGATCTGCAATTACGCCGAGCCATCGAGCAAAAGTGCGCCGAGGCAGGCATTGCTCGCGTTGAGATTGAACGACCTGGAGATGAGATATGCTTAACGATTTATTCAGCTCGTCCTGGCATTTTGATTGGTCGTGCGGGACAGAATGTAGAAGCGTTGAGGTCAGAACTGGAAAAGATTAGTGGAGAGAGAATTAGATTGACCATCAGGGAGGTACAAACTCCCGAGGTTGAAGCTCATCTAGTAGCTCGGAGCATAGCTAACCGAATTGAAGACAGAATGCCTTTCCGCCGCGTGATGAAGCAGGCGGCATTTCGAACTTTACAAGCTGGTGCTAAGGGGATAAAGATAAAATGTGCTGGAAGACTTGGCGGACTTGAAATTGCTCGTTCAGAAACTCTTCACCAAGGTCAGGTACCATTGCATACTTTAAGGGCTAACATTAACTATGGCTTTGCTGAAGCCCATACGATGATGGGCTGTATTGGAGTCAAGGTTTGGATTTACAAAGGTGACCAAGTTCCTGAAATAGGAGAAAAAAGTGCTACAGCCAAAGCGCGTGAAGTATAGGAAAGTTCACAGAGGGCGACGTAAAGGTAAAGCTCATAGTGGAAATACTGTTGCCTTCGGGGATTTTGGCCTGATAGCTGAGGAATCTGCCTGGGTGACAGCAAGACAAATCGAGGCTACACGACGCGTTCTGGTGCGCTATCTGCGACGTGGGGGCCGCCTTTGGATACGCATTTTCCCAGACAAAGTCGTGACTAAGAAGCCTGCAGAAACAAGGATGGGCAGCGGTAAAGGTGCTCCCGATCACTGGGTAGCTGTGGTTAAGCGAGGCAGAACCATGTTTGAATTGGCTGGTATAAAAGAAAGTGTAGCGCGGGAGGCCGTCCATCTCGCCTCCTATAAACTTCCTATTGCTACCAGCTTTGCAATGAGGGAAGGATACGAAAGTGAAGGCCAGTGAAGTTCGCTCTCTTCGTCATGAAGAGCTATTGATGAAACTGGAAGAGGCTCATGAGGAGCTTTTTAAACTTCGTTGCCGCTTAGCCACCCGTCAGTTAGCTAATCATCGGGAGCTTCCCAAAGTAAGGAAAAATATTGCCAGGATAAAGACTATTTTAAGGGAAAGAGAGCTTGGTCTAAGATGAGTCATACGGGGAAAAGGCAGACTAGAACTGGGCAGGTAGTCAGCGATAAAATGGATAAAACCGTAGTGGTAGCTGTGGGAACTTGGAAGCGTCATCCACTCTACAAGAAAACCATTAGGCATATTAAAAAGTTCAAGGTTCATGATGAAAATAACAGCTGTAGCGTGGGTGATAAGGTAAAAATTTCAGAGACTCGTCCTCTATCCAAGGACAAACGATGGCGTGTGGTGGAGATAATATCTCAGAGAAGAACACCCAAAGCTACCTCGGTAGAGTAGCAAAAATGATTCAAGCTTATACTAGAGTTAAAGCAGCCGATAACACAGGCGCCAAACAAATTATGTGTATTAATATACCTGGTGGAACCAGAAGAAGATATGCCCATGTGGGTGATACCATCGTAGCTACTGTGAAAAGAGCTGTGCCGCATGGGATGGTAAAGAAAGGAGAGGTGGTGCGGGCTGTGATTGTGCGTGTAGCTAAGCCCTACCGCCGCGCTGATGGCTCTTACATCAGATTTGATGACAACGCAGCAGTCATTCTCGGCGATAGAAACAACCCTAGAGGCAGCCGAATTTTTGGTCCCGTGGCTCGAGAACTCAGGGACAAGAATTTTGCCAAGATAATATCCCTGGCGCCAGAGGTCCTTTGAGATGAAAATCAGGAAAAACGATTCTGTGGTCATAATTACTGGCAAGGATAGAGGGAAGAAGGGAAAGGTACGTCGTGCCTTTCCTAAAGAAAATAAGGTGGTGGTAGAAGGGCTAAATATGATAAAGCAGCATTCTCGACTTCGGGGAAGAGCTAGGCAAGCTGGTATAATCGAGATGGAAGCTCCGATCCCCGTATCTAAAGTAATGCTGCTATGTAACAAATGTGGTAAAGCTACACGAGTAGGTTTTGATTCCCTTGCTGATGGCAAGAAAGTACGGATTTGTCGTTCCTGTAAAGAATTAATTGATTGACTCGGATTTGACTATGACATCTAGCTTGAAAGAGAAATATTTAGCTGAGGTAGTCCCTCAGCTAAGAGCCAGGCTTGGTTATAACAACACAATGCGGTTGCCCAAACTGGAAAAGATTGTGCTTAGCATCGGTTTAGGCGAGGCGACACAGAATCCCAAAGCTCTTGAGGCAGCAGACAGAGACTTAGCTACAATTTCTGGACAACATCCGGTGATTACACGAGCTAAAAAATCCGTTGCCTCCTTTAAGCTAAGAACTGGCATGCCTATAGGAATGATGGTAACGTTGCGAGATAAACGGATGTACGACTTTTTCGATAAGTTGGTTAATATTGTTTTACCTCGTATTCGTGACTTCCAAGGGATATCAAAGGATTCTTTTGACGGTCGAGGTAATTACAATTTAGGTATAAAAGAGCAGATCGTGTTCCCTGAAATTGATTATGACAAGGTGGACAAGATTCGTGGCCTCCAAATAACCATCAACACCACAGCCAAGAGTGATGATGAGGCCAGGAGCTTGTTAGAACTCATGGGCATGCCTTTTAGGAAAAATTAAAATGGCCAAAGTAGCTAAAATTGTAAAGTCAAGGCGGGTGCCGAAGTACAAGGTGCAGCAACGTAATCGTTGTCACTTATGTGGTAGACCACGTGCCTATATGCGTAAATTCGGCTTGTGTCGTATCTGCTTTCGAAAGCTCGCTGCGTCTGGCGAAATCCCTGGAGTAATAAAATCCAGTTGGTGAGGAGTTTTCAATGACAGTTAGTGACCCGATTGCAGATATGTTGACTCGAATTCGCAACGCCATTATGGCTCACCATGACAGCGTGCTCGTGCCTGCCTCTCGAACGAAGCTCTCCATCGCTAAAATAATTAAGCAAGAAGAGTTCATTGAGGACTTTGAATTACTACGGGGCAAGCCACAACCAGTTATAAAAATCCACCTGAAGTATATTGACAATAAGCCAGCGTTACTGGGTTTAGAAAGGGTGAGCAAACCTGGCTTGAGAGTTTATGCGGGCCGACGTGAAATTCCTCGTGTCTATGGAGGATTAGGCATCGCCATCTTATCTACACCTAAAGGCATTATGACTGGTCAGGAGGCATGGCAACAGCGTCTTGGTGGCGAACTGTTATGCTATGTATGGTAAATTAATTAAGGAATTGTGAACTATGTCTCGAATTGGTTTGCTTCCCATCTTCATCCCTCAAGGCGTTGAGGTAGAGATTAAGGGGAACGAAGTAACTGTAAAAGGGAGCAAAGGGGAGCTCTGTCGTCGCTTCCACCCAGACATCTCTATCACCTTAAGTGATGGGAACTTAATCGTGACGCGACCCAGCAATAACAGAATTCACCGTGCTTTACATGGGCTCACTCGAAGCCTCTTGGCTAATATGGTTAAAGGAGTGACTGAAGGCTTTGAGAAGGTGTTGGAATTAAGCGGTGTAGGCTATAGAGCACAGAAGGCTAGCGACGACAAGTTATTGCTTCATGTAGGCTATTCTCATCCAGTCGAGGTTCTTATTCCTCCTGAGGTTAGCATAACTGTCGGAGGAACAAATCGTATCTCTGTTTCGGGGATAGATAAGGAATTTGTTGGAGAGGTAGCAGCTAGAATTCGAGCTATACGTGCTCCTGACTCATATAAAGGAAAGGGTATTAAATATGCCGGTGAGAAACTACGCCTTAAACCCGGGAAGGCAGGGAAAGTATCCTCTAAGAAATAAAGAGATTATATGGCTAAGATAGAGAGAAGCTTAGGTCGGAAATTGCGACACAAGCGAGTGAGGCGAAAGGTAATCGGAACAGCTTTGCGTCCCCGATTATGTGTGTTCCGAAGTTTGAATCATATCTATGCCCAGCTTATTGATGATTCTGAAGGCCGAACCTTAGTTTCAATGAGCACTCTTGACCCTCAGAGGGGGAAGGCAAATGGAATGGCGAAAACTAAAAAGGCCGAGGTAGTAGGAACTCTGCTGGCTGAAAAAGCACTAAACAGAGGAATCGACTGCGTGGTTTTTGATCGTGGCGGATATAAGTATCACGGCAGAGTCAAGGCCTTGGCCGAAGCCGCCAAGCAAGCAGGATTGAAGTTTTGAGGTCTACATTATGAAAGCAATTACTAAAATGATCGGAACCAAGGTTAAAATTGATGCTTCGGAGCTAGCGCTCAAAGAGAGATTGATAGCTATTGACCGCATAACCAAGGTAGTTAAAGGTGGCAGACGCCTTCGTTTCAGAGCATTAGTGACAGTTGGTGATGACAATGGACACGTAGGAGTAGGTTTAGCTAAAGCAACGGGAGTTCCCGAAGCAATTCGTAAGGCCGGTGTTATGGCGCGGAAAGAGATTATTGAAGTGCCCATCATAAATGGTACTATCCCCCACGAGATTTTGGCTAAGTTTGGGGCATCCAAGATTCTACTTAAACCAGCATCACCTGGAAGTGGTCTGATCGCCAGCAATACTGCTCGCGCGGTGCTTGAATCAGCTGGCGTAAGAGACGTTATTGGTAAATCCCTGGGTAGCTCAAATAAGGTTAACGCAGCCAAGGCAACCATACTTGCCCTAGCCAGCTTGAGGAAGATTAAGGAAGAAATGACTGAAGGCGAAACAGAAATAGAAATCACAGAGGTTGAGGCGAATGAGACAGAATGAACTAAGCGCTCCCATGGGAGCCAAGCATAAAAGGAAGCTGGTGGGCAGAGGAAATGGCAGTGGACATGGCACTTATTCAGGGCGAGGTTGTAAAGGGCAAAAGTCCCGCTCTGGAGGCGGTGTACGCCTTGGTTTCGAAGGCGGCCAGCTACCTCTTATAAAACGGCTGCCAAAAAAGAGGGGATTTGTTAACATCTTTAAGACTGAATATAACATTGTCAATGTAGGTGAGCTTGACGTTTTCCCTCCAGGAACTAAGGTGACTCACCTAGAATTGCTTAAAGCCGGATTAATTAAGTCTATGAAACAACCAGTCAAGATTCTGGGCGACGGAGATATTCATCACTCATTGTCAGTCAAGGCTGACAAGTTCTCCGCTACTGCACAGAGAAAAATCATTGCTGCCGGGGGAGAGATTCAGAGGCTCTAGAATGCAGCACAGGGACTCCCAACCACGCTTCATTCAAGCACTGCAGGACATATTTGCATTACCAGACTTAAGGCGAAGAATCCTTTTCACCCTGGCTATCTTGATAGCTTTTCGTTTCCTGGCACACGTTCCCTTACCTGGAGTGGACCTCGCTGCCTTACATAACTTTTTTGAGCAAAATCAACTTCTAGGCATGCTCGACATGTTCACCGGTGGTGCCATGAGGAATTTCAGCGTGGTTGCCATGGGAGTTTACCCTTACATTACGTCCTCGATAATTATGCAACTATTGGTCCCGGTCGTCCCAAACCTTCAGGCCTTGTCCCAGCAAGGAGAGGCTGGAAGGCGCAAGATAAACCGCATTACTCATTTTTTAACCATGCCATTGGCGGCGCTCCAAGGCTATGCTCAGTTAGCTTTGCTACAAAGTCAAAATATTATTACTCATTTTGATTCACTGACCACAGTGTCCATAGTACTCTCAGTGACTGCTGGGACTATGTTCCTTATCTGGCTAGGAGAGTTGATTACTGAGCGGGGCATCGGGAATGGGATATCCATAATAATTTTTGCTGGCATTGTGGCTAGTCTGCCAGACATGATTGGACGCGGCTTCATAGCCGCACATGACCCCATAGGATTGATTACCTTCATTATACTTGGGTTCGCTATCTTAGCGCTTATAGTTATATTTACCGAAGCTCACCGCCGCATTCCAGTGCAGTATGCACGTAGTACTTTCCGCAGTGGCCGCCTGTATCGACAATCAGGCTCGACTTACATTCCTCTACGGGTAAATACCGCGGGAATGATACCGCTTATCTTTGCTATAGCTTTAATGATGTTTCCGGGAACAATAGCAACCTGGTTCATGAATCCTGTGGGTCAGGATCCAAATTTCTGGAATGCAGTCTACAACCTTTTTAGGATGGATGCCCCTCTGCCTGGGGGTCTAGTCTATTGGATATTATACTTTGCTCTCGTGATTGGTTTTACCTTCTTCTACACTTTGATTATATTTGAGCAAATGAATATGGCAAAGACTTTGCAACAGCAGGGTGGTTTTGTCCCTGGGGTTCGCCCTGGGAAGGCAACGTCTGATTATTTTGATCGGGTCATAAAACGCCTCACCTTTGGTGGGGCCCTCTTCCTAGCATTAGTAGCGATAATGCCTTTCATCGTTCGGGAAATAACCAATGTCACCGTGTTGACGCTTTCCAGTACTGCCCTACTTATAGCTGTTGGCGTTGCTTTAGATACAATGAAGCAATTAGAGGCACAGCTAACAATGCGCCGCTACGAAGGTTTCTTAAAGTAAAGGAGGTTAACGATGTATATAGTGATGTTAGGTGCTCCAGGAGCAGGCAAGGGGACTCAGGCTGCTACCCTGTCCAAGGAACTGAATTTAGCTCATATAGCCTCTGGTGATTTGTTTCGTAAGGCACTGGAGGAAAAGACCGAATTGGGGCTCTTAGCTCAAAAATATATGGAGGAGGGTAAGCTAGTTCCAGACGAAGTAACAATTAAGATGATCCTGGAAAGGATTAGCCAGCCTGATTGTGCTTCTGGCTGTCTTTTTGATGGCTTCCCTCGGACTTTGGAGCAAGCTGAGGCTTTAGATAGGGCTCTTGCCGACCAAGGGAAGAGTATAGATAAGGCCGTATATATTAACGTGGCTGACGAAGAGCTTGTGAAGCGTCTCAGTGGAAGATGGATTTGCCGGAATTGCCAAACACCCTACCATATGGTAAATTCGCCACCTAAAACACCAGGAAAATGTGATACATGTGGTGGTGAATTATATCAGCGTCCTGATGATACTGAGGAAACAGTGAGGAAGCGACTAAAAGTCTTTTATTCACAAACTATGCCTATCCTTGATTACTATAAGAATCAGCACAAGCTTGCTGAAGTGAATGGTAACCTGGGAATAGAAGAAGTAGGTAAGGAGACAATTACTGCGCTTAAAGCAAGGAGCTAGATGGTCATTATAAAGTCTCCTGAGGAGATAGCCATTATGCGACAAAGCGGCAAAATCCTGGCGCATATTTTGGATAGGTTGAGAGATGAGGTGAAACCAGGGATTAAAACTCGTCAGCTAGATGTTATTGCTGCTAATGAAATAAAGCGAAGAGGAGCGAGACCTTCTTTCAAAAACTATCATGGTTTTCCCGCTAATTTATGTGTCTCTATAAATGATGAAATTGTTCATGGCATTCCTGGTGAGCGGATGTTACAAGAAGGAGACATTGTGTCTTTGGATGCGGGAGTCAATTTTAACGGCTTTCATACGGATGCAGCTATAACCGTTGGTGTAGGCAAAATAAGCGATCAGGCCAAGGAACTCATAGCGGTTACTGAAGGCAGCTTAAAAGCAGGGATTGACCAGGCCGCCTGTGGAGCACATGTTGGGGACATTTCAGCGGCCATACAAGACTATGTTGAATCAAGAGGATTTTCTGTAATTAGAGAATACACGGGACACGGAGTAGGTAGAGAACTGCATGAAGAGCCGCAAATACCGAATTTCGCTTTCGGGCGAGGCTTCTTACTCCGTAAAGGCATGACTTTAGCTATTGAGCCTATGGTCTCTGCCGGGGATTGGCATACTAAATTGGCTCCCGACCGATGGACAGTGTTAACAGCCGATGGAAGCCTTTCAGCACATTTCGAGCATACTATTGCCATCACTGATGGCAACGCTGAGGTACTCACTTAGATAGTCAGTGGAGGGAGCATGCCCAAGAAAGAGAAGATAGAGGTAGAAGGCAAAGTAACTACATGCTTGCCTAACTCTATGTTTCGTGTTGAGTTAGCTAATGGCTATATGGTGTTAGCTCACATTTCGGGCAAGATGAGGAAACATTATATTAAGATTTTACCAGGAGATAAGGTCTTAGTGGAGCTTTCCCCATATGATTTAAGCCGCGGCAGAGTTACCTATCGGCTTAAGTAGCCTAATCTTTTGACATATAAGGCCGAGAAAGCTTAATATAAGAGGGTTTTTGGTGACTGGAAATGAAAGTTAGTGCTTCAGTTAAGCGTCGCTGCGAGAAATGCAAGATCATTAGACGAAAGGGTGTAGTCAGAGTTATCTGCACGAACCCGAGACACAAACAAAGGCAAGGTTAGCAAATAGATGACGCGTATTGCAGGTATCGATCTTCCCAAAGACAAGCCAATTTGGGTGGGATTGCAATATATCTATGGGATTGGCCATACACTAAGCCAGCAAATCCTATCTACTGCAGGAATCGAACCGAGCATCAAGGTTAGAGCCCTTACGGAGGAGCAAGTTGGCCGACTACGTGACATCATTGATAAGCAGTATAAGGTAGAAGGCCAGCTTAAAAGAGAGGTCCAGTCCAATATAAAGCGGCTCATGGAGATTGGTTGCTCTCGAGGTTTGAGAATCCGGATGAATTTGCCATCTCGGGGGCAAAGAACACGCACTAATGCTCGCACCAGGAGAGGCCCAAGGAAGACAGTGGCTGGTAGGGGCCAAAGGCGTGGTCTAGGTAAGAAATAAGGAGGTTGTCATAACTAATGGCAAAGAAGAGAAGGGCTAGGACAGGAAAGAGGACACGCAGAGGAATAAGTGAAGGTAGAGCTTATATTCAATCTACCTTTAATAATACTATTGTCACCATTACTGACTTGCAAGGTAATGTTATTTCCTCCGGGAGTTCAGGAACTGTGGGGTTCAAAGGTGCTAGGAAAGGCACTCCCTATGCTGCTCAGCTAGCTTCACGTGAAGCATCGCGACAAGCAATAGGTGATGGGCTACGCCAAATTGAGGTTTATATTAAAGGTCCTGGCAGTGGGCGTGAGGCAGCCATCCGTGCCTTGCAAGCATCAGGTCTTATTGTTACCAGTATTAGAGACGTGACTCCTATTCCTCATGATGGTTGTCGTCCACGGGGAAAGAGGCGGGTGTAACAATGGCACGTTACACGGGACCTTCTTGCCGTTTGTGTCGCTATCTTGGGGAGAAACTCATGCTTAAGGGGGAAAGATGTCTCACCCCTAAATGCTCTCTGGAAAAAAGAAATGCCCCTCCGGGAAAACACTCCACACGCCGTGGGCGCAAGATTTCCGACCGGGGGCTTCAACTGCGAGAAAAGCAAAAAGCTCGTTTCAGTTACGGAGTTTTAGAGCGTCAGTTTCGTAAGTTTTTTGCTGAAGCAGCTAGAACATCTGGTGCTACTGGAGAAAATCTCTTCACACTTTTGGAGAGGCGGCTGGATAATGTGGTTTATCGTTTGGGCTTTGCTGATTCACGTGCTCAGGCTAGGCAGATAGTTCGTCATGGCCACATAGTTATAAACAGTCGCAAAGTAGATATACCCTCTTATCTAGTGAAAGCAGGGGATCTCGTTCAATGGCGAGAGGCTAGTACTAAAACTGAATACTATCAGAAATTGACTCAAAGCATTAAAGGACGGACTACTCCAAACTGGCTAAGCTTGGATGAGGAGAAAGTGACAGGAAGAGTTTTATCTTTGCCTGGCAAGGAGGATATTGAAACTAAATTCGATGGAAAAGCTATCGTCGAGTATTACTCAAAGTGACGCAGAGAAAGATATTACATTGCTGGGGCTATGTATACCTAATGTGCTCTGTGCTGAGAGCAGTGGTAATTATGGGCGTTTCACCGCTGAACCTCTAGAGCAGGGTTTCGGCGTCACTCTAGGCAATGTCTTGCGTCGTGTGCTCCTCAGTTCTTTACCAGGTGCTGCGGTGACTTGGGTCAGGATTGAGGGAATTCAACACGAATTCTCCCCTATTCCTTATGTCAAGGAGGATGTTATTGAATTCCTACTGAACGTTAAGGAACTAAAGCTTCGTTCCCTTTCTCATCAGCCAGGCAGGCTAATCCTGGAAGCAGAGGGTGAAGGCAGAGTTTGCGCTGGTGACATTAAACCGTCAACGGATTTCCAGATCGCTAATCCCGAGCTCCACCTGGCCACTCTGGATTCTCCGCAAGCCAGGCTTTATGTTGAACTCAACGTGGAGCTGGGAAGGGGTTATGTGCCAGCTAAATCAGCTGAGGGCTTACCTGTGGAGGCATTACCAGTGGACGCCATCTTTACTCCTTTACGCAAAGTCAATTTCCGCGCAGAACCTATTAGCCCCGGTCAAGAAAGAAGGCCAGAGAGTCTCACCTTGGAAATTTGGACTGATGGTACTATTTCTCCGCAGGAAGCACTTAGTCAAAGTGCCACCATCTTAATTGATCAATTATCTTCTTTTAGGAAACTTGAGATTCCAACGAAAGAAGTGAGGCTGGGTGGTATTCTGTCAATCCCAGCTGAACAATATAATATTCCCGTGGAAGAACTGGGCTTATCCGCTCGCTCCTGCAACAGTTTGAGAAGAGGAGGCATTTCAATACTGGGACAGCTTTTGGAGACGAGCCAAGAGGGTTTGCCGGCATTACCTGGCCTCGGAGCAAAGTCTCGAAACGAAGTGGAGGAACTAATGACACAACAAGGCTTCCCCCCTGTTCCCAAGGTAAAAGGAAAAGGGAAATGAGACACCGGGTATCTGGTCATAAACTAAGCAGGCCCACAGGTCATCGCTGGGCGTTATACCGGAATCAAGTGGCTGCTCTTCTGAATAATGAGAAGATTATCACCACTGAGGCCAAGGCCAAAGAGGTTCGTAGTCTCACTGAAAAGATGATCACCCTGGGGAAAGAAGGCAGCCTTGCTTCAAGGCGGCGAGCTTCGAGCTTTATTACTGATAAAAAGGTAGTCAAGAGACTCTTCAATGAAATTGCACCTGAATATACCAATAGATCTGGGGGATATGTACGCTTGCTGAAATTGGGGCCTCGTAGCGGCGACAATGCTCCCATGGCTCAGGTTGAACTCGTTAAACAATGAACTTTGCCAAATTTGTTTTGATTGTAGAATATGACGGTACACAGTATCACGGTTTTCAATGGCAAAAGGGAGTGCCTACTATTCAAAATGAACTTGAGCAAGCTATAAAGAGGCTTTCTGGGGAAAGCAGCCGAGTTATGGCAGCTAGTAGAACTGATGCTGGTGTGCATGCTAAAGGACAAGTAGTGAGTTTTTGGGCAAAGCCTACGTTAACTACAACAATGTTAATTAAAGGACTAAACTATTATTTGCCGAGCGACATTGCCATTAAAGCAGCTTACAAGAGTAATGGTGATTTTAATGTTAGACGCGATGCTTATACGCGTGAGTACTGTTACTACATCTTAAATACCAACACTCGCTCACCACTCAGTAAGCGGTTTGCTTTATTTATACCTATGAAGCTTAATCTCGCAGTGATGAACAAGGCATGCGCGCTTATTCAAGGGGAGCATGACTTCACAGCCTTTATTACCACCCTGAATGGCGTAAAAAATGCTCTGCGTAAGGTTTATGAAGCGAAGGTTACCAGGAGAGGAGACTTTGTTATATTTCGCATTGTAGCCAATTCATTCCTGCCTCATCAAGTGCGTAATACTATGGGACTTCTTATTAGATTGGGCCTAGGCAAGATAAAAATTGGAGATTTTTATGATATTATGGAAGCAAGGAGTTTGGGCCTGGCTGGTCCCTCAGTTCCTGCTTGCGGCTTATGTCTTATGAAGGTAAATTATGCTAGACCACTGGGAGTGTAAAGGTGAGAACTTATAGTCCTAGCGCTAAGGATATCAAACGAAACTGGCTCATAGTGGATGCTGACGGGAAGACCTTGGGTAGGCTGGCATCTCAAGTGGCTAGTCTACTTAGAGGTAAGCACAAGCCAATCTATACCCCTCACCTTGATACCGGTGACTACGTTGTGGTAATTAATGCTGCTAATGTAAGGGTGACTGGAAAGAAGGCCCAGCAAAAGGTTTACTACAGACACTCAGGATATCCAGGAGGCTTGAAAAGCATAGCTTTTAAGGATTTGTTTGCTCGCTATCCTGGCCGCGCCATTGAGTTTGCTGTCAAGGGAATGTTGCCGCACAATAGCTTGGGCAGAGCTATGTTTAAGAAACTCAGAGTTTACCCTGGGAGTGAGCACCCCCACCAGGCACAGACCGGGGAGAGGAGGAATAACAACGGATGAGTGAAGAAAGTTACGTTTGGGGTACAGGTAGGCGTAAATGCGCTATAGCTCAAGTCAGGCTTTTCCCGGGAAGTGGAGAGATAATCATCAACGATAAACCATATGAAACAGTATTCCCTCGGCCTGGACATCGCCGCATGATTGAGTCCCCTCTCCTGGTTACCAATACTGCGGGTAAATTCAGCATTAGTGTAAAGGTAAATGGTGGCGGTGCGAGTGGTCAGGCGGGAGCTATTCGGCATGGTATTGCTCGAGCTCTAGCCAAGGAGAATGAGCTGTTCAAACCCACATTGCGTAAAGAAGGCTTGCTTACTCGGGATGCCAGAGTTAAAGAACGTAAGAAATACGGTCTTAAGCGAGCTCGTAAGGCACCACAATACACCAAACGCTAATCTCAACCTTCCTCCGGGATTTTATAAGGGTGGGTACGGCATTGAGTGATCGCTTTCATCCTGAAAAAGACAATGTGGCCTTTGTTATAATAGATTTTCAGGACAATTTAGTGGCAGCGATGGAGAAAACTGTTCAAAAGAAAGTTAGCAGGAATATTGGTCTTTTAATATCTTTGGCCAAGGTCATGCATATCCCAATCATAATTACAGAGCAGTACCCTAAGGGGCTCGGCAAGACGACTAGCAAGCTGGTGGAAGAATTAGGCGATTTGTATCAACCTATTGAGAAGCTGGTTTTCAATTGCTATGCCCACCCATCCTTTGCCGAGAGGATAAAAAACCTTGGCGTGAAGCACATAGTCTTAACCGGTACAGAGACACATGTTTGCGTATTACAGACAGCGTTGGATTTACTAGCCGATGGTTATGAAGTGAGCGTAGTGAGCGATGCTGCCTGTTCCCGCTATAAATCAGACGAGGAGGCTGGACTGAGGCTGCTACAACAGGCCGGTGGAGTAGTAACCAGCACTGAAATTATCACTTTCCAACTACTTAAACAGTCAGGCACCGATGAATTTAAGTTTATGTCGCCCCTGTTAAAGCAAAGATAAGTAACTAGTCCTTAATGGACACGCCGTATTAGAGACAAATGATTTAGAGCCTTATTAGCTTGCGCTTCAAATTTTCCCTTACTATATATCCAGCGAGGTCAACAACAGACTCAACTCTATTCATCAAATCTGAGTCGCTCGTTGCCACTAGCTTCATAGCCTTCAGCCTACTTTCAGGATACCTCTCAATCTGAGCACTGCCGGAAAGCTCATATTCGTCGAGCATTTTTCTTACGAGGGAAGCTAATTCACCACTATGTTTAATGGGTGCATCAAAAAGCAGCAATGTGTCCTGTGGCTCGTATTGTTTTAGCACCTCAAAGATAGCCTTGAGTGCCTGCAAAGAAGTTTCAGTTATTCTATACCTGGCGGAAACACCAGCTATATCTCTTACCACCCCGTCATCAGCGTAAATCAGGGGCTTCCCTTTAAAAGCGCTTTCGACTGTAATCAAAACATTATGACCATCTATGCCTAGTAGGCAATCCCTCACCTTCTCCAGCGGCACTAGCTTCGCCTTCCTGTGCTGCGCCTCTGCATTGCTAAATACCCCCCGGCGTAGTAAATGCCTCTGCTCATAATCAAGTTCGTATGTATTACCAATCAAATCCAGAGACCCTGTCCTGGGATGTCCTCTATTCAGCAAATACCTGAAGTCCTTAGCAGCGCCCTTAAGTTTACGAAACGAGATTTTGTAATCGTCGGCCATTTTTGTTATTTGCTATGATTAACTTAGACTGAGCCTCACTGAGTCTATCCACTTCATCCACTAAATTCAAGCTAGCATGGCAGCACCAAACTCATAAGCCCAACAATGCTTGCGTTTCCACAGCAAGAAGTGAGGATGCTAAAATACCAGGAGCATCATTCGCTGTCGTAGAATCCAGGAGGCCCTTATGAACATCAAATCCCCCTAATAGGAGTGCTCAGGAGACCCTGGCGGAGGAAGGTCTGTCTTTAGCACAAGCTGGATAATTACATCAGGAAACTTAGCTAGGCGGAGCAGAAGAATAAAGCGAAAGGACGGAGTGAGATGCAGGTAGATTGGTATCACAATTTGGTAGTCCGCGTCGGCGGGCACCCAACAAAGAGTGTAGCTCTGCCCGATTGGGGTTTGTCCTATATTGAACTTGAAGGCCAAGGCCATGATAAATTCCAACGAGCTCTGATTAAAGCTGGGTGTGCCATTGTAAAAGTCACGAGCCAGCGAATTTACTTTGAGTAAAGCTGAGCGCTTGTAGGGAGTGTGTAGCTGAGTTTCAATGGAAAAC
>Ga0209121_10000359_pt1 | contig 48008 bp, 51 predicted proteins | sample Cruoilmetagenom3_FD_187292 | JGI IMG/M metagenome (GOLD analysis project Ga0209121, IMG submission 187292) | Oil polluted marine microbial communities from Coal Oil Point, Santa Barbara, California, USA - Sample 3 (SPAdes) (version 2) | ecosystem: Environmental > Aquatic > Marine > Oil seeps ... | reverse complement strand
CTCCAGCACCTCGGCCCCCAGAATATCCGCCGGCATCAGGTCGGGCGTGAACTGGACGCGGTTGGTGTTTAGGCCCAGCACCGTGCCCATCACCTCCACCAGACGGGTTTTCGCAAGGCCGGGCGCGCCAACCAGCAGGCCGTGCCCACCGCACAGAATGGCGATCAGGGTTTCGTCGACCACATGCGCCTGCCCGATAATCCGCCGCGAGATCATCTCGCGCGCTTCGGTCAGTTTTGCACCGATTTGTTCAAATGCCTCAATATCCGCGTTTGGCATAATTCGACCCTTTTTCGTAAATGGTTGTAGCCGCCGTCTTGATTGCGTCGGCCTATATGCACAACTATCCTAATACAGCATTTGACAAGAAGGCAGTGGGCAATGTCCGATTCCAGTCAGAAAATTGTTACTCCGAGCGCCGAGAGCCTTGCTTCCGCCGCGACCAAGGTTGCGAAATCCAAAGGTCCGGCACCCGTGCACCTGTGGAACCCGCCATTTTGCGGTGATCTGGACATGCGGATCGCCCGCGATGGAACCTGGTTTTATCTTGGCACGCCGATCGGGCGCAAACCGCTGGTTAAGTTGTTTTCATCGATTATCCGCAAGGACGGCGACGACTATTTCCTTGTCACACCGGTCGAGAAAGTCGGAATCACGGTTGAAGACGCCCCCTTTCTGGCGGTGGATTTCGACGCGCGCGACCAGTGCGTGACGTTCACCACGAACGTCGGGGAAGAAATTGTGGCGGGGCCGGAAAACCCTATCCGTGTAACCCTAGACCCAGAAACCGGTGAACCGTCGCCCTACGTGCTGGTGCGCACAAATCTGGAAGCATTGATTGACCGCAAAAGTTTCTACCGGCTTGTCGATCAGGGAGAGCCGTTCACCGTTGATGGCGTCGAATGGTTTGGAGTCTGGTCATCAGGGCAGTTCTTTCCGTTCATCAAGATATCCGCGCTGCTTTAATCAGCGAGAAACTCGCGAAATTCCGACAACACCTGTTCGTATATAGGGCGTTTGAACGGCACGATATTATCCAGCAACTCGTGCGGGGCCATCCAGCGCCAAACTGAAAATTCGGGTTCTTCGGTATCGATGTTAATCAGCGCGTCGTCGCCTGTGAATTGTAGCAGGAACCAGCGCTGCTTCTGGCCGCGATACCCGCCCTTCCAGAGTTTGGAAATCAGGTCGGCAGGGAAATCATACGATAACCAGTCCGTGGATTCGGCCAGAAGCTTCACCATATGTGGATCGATTCCGGTTTCCTCGCGCAGCTCACGAAAGGCCGCGTCGCGCGGGTCTTCGCCTGCATCAATGCCACCCTGCGGCATTTGCCAAGCCGTACCCGGATAGTCGATCCGCTGGCCGGTAAACACATGCCCGAACGGGTTAACGACCATCAACCCGACGTTCGGGCGGTATGGCAGGGCTTGAATTTCGTCTTCGGTCATAGGAATTCCAGAGTGCAACCGCGCAGGCGTTTCCACCTGCGCGAATTGGTTAGTTGCCCAGTACGTTCAGGCCGCGCAGAATGTCCAACCCGTAGGCAAGTTGGTAATCATCGTCACGACGCGCCGCGACTTCTTCTTGCTCGGCACGTTCTTCTTCCAACTGCTCGCGCTCTTCATCAGTCAGCGAGTCGTTATTCAAAGAACCGCGCAAGTCGGCTTCGGAACGACGGGTGCGGGCTTGGCCCTCTTCATCTTCCGGATCCTCAACGCTTGGGCGCTGTTCAACCAGAATGTCCGGTGTGACGCCCAACGCCTGAATCGAACGACCCGACGGTGTGTAATAGCGCGCCGTGGTTAAGCGCATCGCGCCACCGTCCTGAATAGGCATAATGGTTTGAACGGAACCTTTACCGAAGGATTTTGTACCTACGACAATCGCACGATGATGGTCCTGCAACGCGCCCGCCACAATCTCGGAAGCCGAGGCAGAACCGCCATTAATCAGCACAACGATTGGCTTACCTTCAGCCAGATCACCCGGCTGGGCGTTAAAGCGATCACTATCCGCTTCATCGCGACCACGGGTCGAAACGATTTCACCGGCTTCAAGGAACGCATCGGAAACCGAGATCGCCTGGCTAAGCAAACCGCCCGGGTTGTTGCGCAGATCGATGACAAAGCCGTCGATATTGTCAACGCCGCCGTTTGCTTCAACTTCTTCGGCAATGCCCTCGACGAGGTTCGAATAAGTCTTTTCCGTAAACGAGGTAATTCGTACGACAACCGCACGCCCCTCGGTACGGACCTTCACAGCCGTCAGCTTGATAATGTCGCGCACGATGGTCACGTCAAATGGTTCGTCCATGCCTTCACGGAAGATCGTCAGAACAATCTCTTCGCCGACTTCGCCGCGCATAAGGTCAACCGCTTCGTCAAGGGTCAGACCCAGTACGCTTTCGCCGTCGATATGAGTGACAAAATCGCCCGATTCGAGTCCGGCGCGATCAGCAGGTGTATCATCCATTGGCGACACGATTTTTACAAAGCCGTCCTCTTGCGTAACTTCGATGCCCAAACCACCGAATTCACCGCGGGTTTCGGTCTGCATATCGCCGTAATCTTCGGGTGGCAAATAGCTCGAATGGGGATCAAGCGAGGTCAACATACCGTTGATCGCAGCCTCGATAAGCTGCACGTCGTCCACTTCTTCAACATAGGTGGAACGGATACGTTCAAAAATATCCCCGAACAGGTCTAGCTGCTCGTATGTGGTTTTCACACGATCATTTTCCTGCGCCACAATCGGTCCGGAAACTTGCACAGCCATTCCAAGCCCGACAACCGCGCCGAATATGGTGCCTAAGAGGATTTTCTTCATCTAACGTTTCCTATGTTTTCGCTCGCCCAAAATGAGAATCTGGACGGTGTTGGTTCTATATAGAACCTTTCCAAAGATTCTACACCACCCCCAATGTCGCGATTGTTCACGTTTTCTTCAACCCGTTGCGCGATGTTTCGCCTAAACGATCAAGGATTTGCCGGTCATTTCTGCCGGTATCGGCATTTCCATCAACTCCAGCAGACTCGGCGCAAGGTCGCCAAGCCGCCCGCCCTGCCGTAATTTGGCACCTTTTGGTCCTCCAATCAGAACCACCGGAACCGGATTGAGCGTGTGGGCCGTATGCGGCCCGCCAGTCACCGGATCAACCATAGTTTCGCAGTTGCCGTGGTCCGCCGTCAGGATCATCGCACCGCCAACTTCCTTCAGCGCCGCCAGCGCCGTGCCGACACCTTCGTCGACCGCTTCGCACGCCAGCATCGCCGCCTTCAGATCACCGGTATGCCCGACCATATCGGGGTTGGCGAAGTTTACGATAATCAGATCGTATGCCTGCCCTTTGATTGCATGGACCAAATGATCGGTCACCTCGGCCGCCGACATCTCTGGTTGCATGTCATAGGTTTTCACCTTCGGGCTCGGCGCGACATAGCGATCTTCACCGGTTTCCGGAGTCTCCTCACCACCGTTCATGAAAAAAGTCACATGCGGATATTTCTCGGTTTCGGCCAGCCGGTACTGCGTTTTACCATGCGATGAGACCCAATGCCCAAGCGTATTCACGATCTCTTCGGACGGAAACATCACGTCCATATAGGCGTTGTGCTTGTCAGAATATTCGACCATGCCACAGATCGCCGCAAACTTCGGACGGGCAGAAACATCAAAGGCGTCAAACGCCATATCGCCGAGCGCGGCGAGAATTTCACGTGCTCGATCGGCGCGGAAATTCATGAACAGCAGGCCGTCGTTATCATTCATGCCTTCGTAACCAGCGATAGAAGTCGGCGAAACGAACTCGTCAGTTTCACCGGCTGTATATGCTGCCTCAATCGCATCCGTCGCCGTATCCGCCGCTAGCCCTTTGCCTCTGGTCATAAGGTCAAATGCCTGTTGCACCCGATCCCAGCGGTTATCGCGGTCCATCGCAAAAAAGCGCCCGCAAACGGTGCCGATGGACGCGCCTTCGGGCAGCGCCTGTTCCAGTTCCGCAATCTGCGCTTCTGCGCTTTGCGGTGCCACATCGCGACCGTCAAGATACGCATGCACGACGACAGGAACGCCAGCTTCGGCCAGAACCTTCGCCGCTTCGACAAAGTGATTTTGGTGCGCATGCACACCGCCCGGCGAGGCCAGTCCCGCTATATGCGCAGTGCCGCCCGACCGCTTCATCGCCGCCGCGAACCGAAGCAGCGCTGCGTTCTTATGAAACGATCCATCTTCAATCGCGTTGTTGACCTTTGGTAGATCCATCCAGACAATCCGTCCGGCACCGATGTTCGTATGCCCAACCTCGGAATTGCCCATCTGCCCTTCCGGCAAGCCAACATCCGGCCCGTGCGCCGCGAGCGTCGCGTTCGGGCATTCCGCCATGATCCGGTCAAAGTTGGGCGTATCGGCCAGCGCCACGGCATTCGCCTCACGCTCCGCACGCAGGCCCCAACCGTCGAGAATACATAAAACTACGGGTTTTGGTGCGGGCATGGCTGATCTCCGTTTTGGGATGCCTGATAAATAAGATCACTCCCGCCAAAGCGCAAGCAATCAAGCGCGGTGGTAAGGGCCACCGGACAGGATATTCGCGGCGCGGTAAAGCTGTTCCGCCAGCATCACGCGCACCAGCATATGGGGCCAGACCATTTTTCCGAACGACAGTGAAAAATCCGCCTCGGCGCGCAGGTCCGGCGAAATGCCATCCGCGCCACCGATCATAAAGGCCAGATCACGTTGGCTATTGTCGCGCCAACCGGCCAGCTTGTTTGCGAATTCGGGTGAGGTCATCACGCGGCCCCGCTCGTCCAGCGTCACAAGCAATGCGCCTTCGGGGATGGACTTACGCAGAAGCGCAGCTTCTGCCACCGAGCCGCCCCCCTTTTTGTCCTCAACCTCGATCACCGAGGCCGGCCCCAGCCCAAGCGCCCGCCCCGTACGGTCGAACCGCGTCAGGTAATCGTCGATAAGGTCGCGCTCCGGTCCGCCACGCAGACGGCCGACAACGCAGAGGCTGACACGCATGTTAGTCCTCGTCGGCTTCTTCGCCACCGCTAGCAAGCCACATCTTTTCCAGCTGATAGAATTCGCGGACTTCCGGGCGGAAGATATGCACTACCGCGTCGCCGCAATCCAGCAACACCCAGTCACCCGACTGCTTGCCCTCGGTGCGACAGATAATGCCGGTTTCATCCTTGATCAGCCTATAAAGCGTATCCGACAGCGCCGAAACCTGGCGCGAGGACCGGCCGGAAGCGATAACCATATTATCCGCCATTTCGGATTTCCCCGACAGTGGAATGGTTACAACGTCTTCTGCTTTATTTTCATCAAGACATTTCAAAATCCGAGCCAACATCGCGTTGCTCTCGGTTGCGTCGCCGCTTTTGCCAACGGTGGTGTTTGCGGAACTTGCGGTCATCTCGGCCGCATCAACGTTATCGGACAGGACAAAGTCCTCCTAATTCTTATGCGCCGCTCACTGGCGCCCAACAGATATAGTGTATCACAGCGCATTTGTTGCCTCAAGTGTGCGGAGTCAAGAGCTATAGAGTGCCAATCCGCTCAAGAAGTAGATTATAAAAACCGTCGGCGTCCAGATCGCGGACAAAGAACGCGTTTTTCGGCCGGTCCGTCACACCCCACCAATCGGCAACCGTCATTCCCATGGTCAATTCCGAAGCCGCCTCGATCTCGACGTTGATATGGCGGCCCTCGTATAGTTCCGGCTTCAACAGCCACGCGATGACGTTCGGGTCATGCAGTGGACCGCCGTCAGTGCCGTATTTCGCCTCGTCAAAGCGTTCATAAAAGTCGAGCAGTTCGGCTGTTGCTGTTCCGACCCTCGTCCCGAGATCACGGAACCTTTGCACCCGCGCCCGCGTGGTTAGCGCCTTATGTGTAACGTCGAGCGGGAACATCGTTATCGGAACCCCTGCCCCGAACACCGTTTTTGCGGCATGCGGATCGACGTAAATGTTGAATTCGGCCGCAGGTGTCGTATTCCCGCCTTCAAAACAACCACCTCCCATCAGCACGATTTCGGCGATACGAGGAATGATTTGCGGCTCGCGTATCATGGCCAGCGCGATGTTGGTAAGCGGCCCCAGAACACATAGGGTAACGGTTTTCTCGGGCTCTGCCATCAGCGTCTCGACAACGAAATCCACCGCGTATTGCTCTTGCAACGGCATGCTTGGCTCCGGCAGGCCCGGCCCGTCCAGTCCGGTTTTCCCGTGCACGTACTCCGCCGTTACCAGCTCCCGCACCAGCGGACGAATGGCACCGGCGAACACAGGAACATCAGGCCGACCGGCCAACTCGCAGGTTTTGCGTACATTCACATGCGTCAGGGCCAGCGGTACATTCCCTGCAACTGCGGTAATCCCGAGAACCTCCAGCTCCGGCGAGCCGAGCGCCAACAGGATCGCCACTGCATCATCCTGTCCGGGATCTGTATCAATTATGATTTTTCTGGACATGTTTCCTACCGTCTGTTCATGGAGTACAATATCGCCAGCCTAGGTCAACACACCATCGCTTGCCATACGAAAACGGCGCCCCCGAAGGCGCGCCGCTCAATATAATATCTTAGCCGATTTAGCTGCGAACCAGTGCTTCGTACTCTTCCGCGATCGAGCGGGTCAGCTCGCCCACCTCGAAGGTATAATCCCCGATCTGCCCGACCGGAGTCACCTCGGCGGCGGTACCAGTCAGCCAGCACTGTTCGAAATCAGCCATTTCTTCGGGCATGATGTGGCGTTCGATAACCTCAATACCCTTGTCTTTCAGCATCCCGATAACCGTCTGGCGCGTGATCCCGTTCAGGAACGCATCAGGGATAGGAGTATGCACTGCCCCGTCCTTAACGAAGAAAATATTCGCGCCGGTGGCCTCGGCAACATAGCCGCGATAGTCATACATCATCGCATCCGAACAACCTTTAGCTTCGGCCGCATGCTTGGATATGGTGCAGATCATATAAAGGCCGGCAGCCTTGGCAAAGCACGGAATTGTGGCAGGGTCTGGACGCTTCCATTTCGAAATATCCAGCTTCGCACCGTCATACTTCGCATCACCATAATAAGCGCCCCACGCCCAAACAGCGACGGCCATATGGACAGGGTTACCAGCAGCAGCGACTCCCATGTCAGGGCCCGAACCACGCCATGCGAGAACCCGAACGTAAGCATCTGTCAGACCACTGGCCTCAAGCGCGGTGGCTTTGGCATCTTCGATCTCGTCAACCGTATAGGGGATCGGAATATCCATGTACTCGCCGGACTTCAGCAAACGCTCGGAATGCTCGCGGCTTTTGAAAATCTTGCCGTTATAGCACCGCTCGCCTTCAAAAACCGAAGAGCCGTAATGCAGTGCGTGCGTCAAAACATGCACCTTGGCATCGCGCCATTCAACGAGCTTGCCATCCATCCAGATGGTTCCATCGCGATCGTCGTAAGGGGCTGCAGACATAGTATATTCCTTTTGATTTTTACGAATATTGCGCAACACGGCAATATTTCGACAGTTTGTTTCTCAATTTCTCCATTTTGCTAACAAATGATTCTTGGAAAGTCAACAAGACTGACATAAACTGTGATAAGGCAGAAACCACGCGGGAAAACAGCCATGCATCGAAACCGAATAGCGCGCCAACCCGGCCGATCCGAACAGTTGCTGTTTTTAACCGACGAGCAACTCCGTCAGGGCATCGAGTTGATGTTTTTCGCCTATCGAGGCTTTACCGCTGATCCCGACCTAATTCTAGAGAACTACGCCTACGGCCGCGCGCACCACCGTGCGATCCATTTCATCAATCGCACACCGGGTCTGACGGTGAACGATCTGCTCGACATACTCGGTGTTACGAAACAATCGCTTAACCGTGTGTTAAGGCAACTGGTCGATGACGGATTGGTGGACAGCCGCGTCGGCAAACAAGACCGCCGCCAGCGCAACCTTTTCCTTACCGATGCCGGCGAGACGCTGGAGCGGGAACTGTCTGACGCGCAACGCAAGCGTATGCGTAAAGCTTATTCGAATGCCGGCCTCGAAGCCGTGCACGGTTTTCGCACCGTTTTGGAACAAATGATTGATCCGAGCCTTCGGGAAAAAGTTCTAAGCCCGACGGACACGTCGCGATGAATACGCCGGACGACACCAACGATGCGCATCTGCTGATAGTTGATGATGACGAACGCATCCGCGGATTGCTGCAAAAGTTTCTGGCGCGCAACGGGTTTTTGGTAACGGCGGCCCGCGACGCGGCCCACGCCCGCCGTCTTCTTGGCGGGCTCGAATTCGATATGCTGATTATCGACGTCATGATGCCGGGCGAAGACGGGTTTGCACTGACCAAAGATTTGCGTCGTACCCTCAGCACGCCGATCCTGTTGCTGACGGCGCGGGGGGACGCAGACGACCGGATCAAGGGGTTGGAGATGGGGGCCGATGACTACTTGCCCAAACCTTTCGAGCCCAAGGAACTGCTGTTGCGGGTGAACGCCATTTTGCGGCGGGTGCCGAAGTCCGAAATTGCGGTAGAGCCGCCCAAAACCCTGCATATGGCCGAAATCCGGTACGACGTGACCCGCAGCGAGTTATGGCACGGCGATGAACGTGTACGGCTGACGGCAACCGAGAACGCACTGATGAAAATCTTCGCTGCGCATCCGCATGAAACCATTAGCCGTTCCCAACTGGTAGATGATCTTGGCAAGGGCGATGGTTCGGCGCAGGAACGTGCGATTGACGTGCAGATAACACGGCTTCGGCGTAAGCTGGAGGTTGACCCCAAGCAGCCCCGATATTTACAGACAGTGCGCGGGGCGGGCTACATGCTCGCGCCTGATTAACCTTAAGGAAAAATTATGGACACCAGAGACAGCAACGGCGCGATTATCGAGAATGGCGACACGGTAATGGTGATTAAGGACCTGAAGGTCAAAGGCATGTCGAAGACGCTGAAGCGCGGCTCGCAAATCAAGAATGTGACGCTGACCGGTAATCCGGATCAGGTGGAGTGCCGGATAGGAAAAGCGACGGTCGTTCTTAAGGCCTCGTTCATGAAGAAAGTTTAACCAGTTAAGGTTAACAAAAAACCTTCCCCATGGGGAAGGTTTTGTCTTTTATTAACAAAGCATTAATAGTTTATCAGAGTACATACCGGCTTAGGTCAACCGAACGTGACAACTCGCCCAGATGTTTTTCAACGAAGGCCGCATCGACCAAAACCGCGTCGCCTGCGCGATCTGGCGCAGTAAAGCTTAATTCTTCGAACACCCGTTCCAGCACCGTATAAAGCCGCCGCGCGCCAATGTTTTCGACGGTATGGTTCACCTCCGCTGCGATCTTGGCAAGCGCGGCGATACCCTCGGGCGTAAACTCGACGGTGACTTCTTCGGTGGCCATCAGTGCGGTGTATTGCAACGTCAACGCGTTATCGGTTTCGGTCAGAATACGCACAAAATCACCTTCCGTCAGGGCACGGAGCTCGACGCGGATCGGCAAGCGACCCTGCAACTCCGGTAACAAGTCCGATGGTTTGGCAATGTGGAAAGCACCCGACGCGATGAACAGAATATGGTCGGTTTTGACAGGGCCGTATTTAGTGGAAACGGTTGTGCCCTCGATCAACGGCAGCAGGTCACGTTGTACGCCTTCGCGCGAGACATCGCCACCGCGCGCGTCGGAACGGGCGCAAACTTTGTCGATCTCGTCCAGAAATACGATGCCGCTTTCCTCGACGGATTTGACGGCTTCTTTGTTTACGGATTCTTCGTCGAGCAGCTTGTCCGCCTCTTCATCGATCAGCAGTTTATAGCTGTCGGAAATCTTGATCTTCCGGCGCTGCGTGCGCCCGCCCATGGCTTTGCCGAAGATGTCGCCAAGGTTCAACATACCCATACCGGAACCGGGTTGACCCGGAACATCCATCATCTGCATGGGGTTGGAATTGTCTGCCATGTCGATTTCGATTTCCTTTTCATCCAACAGACCTTCGCGCAATTTTTTGCGGAACATCTCGCGGGTCTGATCGCGTGCGTCCGCGCCAGCAAGGGCGTCGATCACGCGTTCTTCGGCTGCTGTATGTGCTTTGGCTTTTACGGCCTCGCGCATATGTTCGCGGACCATCAGAACAGCACCATCCATCAGGTCACGCACGATCTGTTCAACGTCGCGGCCAACGTAGCCAACCTCGGTGAACTTTGTGGCTTCGACCTTGAGGAACGGCGCTTTGGCAAGCTTGGCCAAGCGGCGGCTGATTTCGGTTTTACCAACGCCAGTTGGGCCGATCATCAGGATGTTCTTGGGGTAAACCTCGTCGCGCAGGTCGTCGGAAAGCTGACGGCGACGCCAACGGTTACGAAGGGCCACCGCGACAGCCCGTTTGGCGTCGTTTTGGCCGATGATATAGCGGTCCAGTTCGGATACAATTTCGCGTGGGGTAAGGTCGGTCATAGTGCCTCCTGATAGGGTGGGAGTCGGTGTTTTAACGGGAAATTCGGTAGGGCATGCATGAGGATCGCGCGCAATTGCACCCACCAAGTGCCAAGGGCCGTGATGAATGCGCCCATGACCAGAAGGGTCGTTGCAATGCTCCAGTCGTCGCCCGATCCGGTGTCGAGCGCCCATGCAAGAATGATGCCGATATAGACAATGCCAGCGGTCAGGAACGAGCGCCGGTCAATCACAAGCGCGATGATTGCGATGAGGATCAGGGCGAGGCTGAGCAACGCGTATCCGGTTCCGCCGTCAATATTCAGCAGGCTGAGGGCGACGACGTTGACGATCGCGGGGGCGGCGAGGATATGTAGCCAAAACCCGCAGGCAGACAGCCGTGATATGCGGTAGGGGTCTTTGAGATCGAAATACATGCCACCAAGGAAGACGAAGACGCCGAAAATCAGCATTGTCCATGCCATCGTTGGATTGCGGCTAAGGTCGAATACACCATCGGCGTTGCCGAGGAATGCGGAGGCGAAGATGGACTCCGGTGCCATTATTCCTGCGATGGAAAAGGCTATCCCTGCCCCGAAAAGGCCAAACAGGAACATCGCAAAGGGCACGCGGAAGCGCCAGAAATAGCCGAGCATGGCTGAGGCAGAGATCGCAGAGACAGCAAGAGTGTGGTAACCGTTAGGATATTCTCCCTCGAAGTCGAAAATTAGCGCCACGGCAAGTGCGGAGATGGAACCGGCGAAAACTATTGCCAAGGCGATGCTTGGTAGCGTCATGCGGCGTTTCAAGGTGAAATAGGACGCGAGTCCGATCGCCAAAACCGCCGAAACCAGCAAGACAACGGTTACGTTACTGGTAAGCATCGCGACGGTTACAAACCCGCCATAAAGAATACCAAGGCCCACGGTCACGAATATCTCAGAAAACCCCTTGAACAGTTCGAAGGGTTCGTCTTCGGCACCCATGTTCTGGCGATAGCCAAGGCGCTGGTTGCCGATGGAAATCAGACGCGCGGCTTGCGCTTCGTCGATCACGCCAGCAGCAACGCCGGCGCGAATGTCATCGACCGAAAAGTCAGCCATGGATGCTTTCCACAGTCATATTGCCGTTCGTGTAGACACAAATCTCCGCAGCAATGGTCAGGGAACGACGGGCGATTACTTCGGCGTCTTCCTCGAAATCAAACATGGCGCGTCCCGCCGCGAGGGCGAAGTTGCCACCGGATCCGATGGCGGTTACGTCATGCTCGGGCTCTAGCACGTCGCCAGCGCCGGTGATTACGAACAGGTCTTTGCCGTCGGTCACGATCAGCATCGCTTCGAGGTTTTTCAGGTATTTGTCGGTTCGCCAGTCTTTGGCCAGTTCAACGGATGCGCGGGCGAGTTGTCCGGGCGCAGCCTCGAGTTTGACTTCCAAACGTTCCAACAAGGTAAACGCATCGGCGGTTGATCCTGCAAATCCGCAGACCACTTCATGTCCGCCCGGGCTTATACGGCGCACTTTGCGGGCCGAGCCCTTGATGATCGTCTGGCCAAGGCTAACCTGCCCGTCGCCTGCAATTACGACTTTGCCGCCTTTGCGCACACCGACAATCGTCGTGCCGTGCCAGCCGGGGAAATCAGGTTCTTTTTGCATGTCTGCCTCCAAGCGTTGGGATCAAATCCTATATGGAGGCTGGAGAGCGGGCGCACAAGTATCCCTGCGTTATGATTGACAGAACGCTGCCGCCGTGGGACGAATTTGATCTATGAAAGCGAGGTCCAGATGGCGGATTACACATGGTATGGGCATGACTTGAGCTACTTTTCTCGCAAAATGGAAAGTGCGCTGACTTTCTATGGCGCCCCGTTTGAGCGGGTCGAGGTGAAGCTTGGGGTTGTTACGGAAGAGGCACGCAAGCGGGCCGGAACCCATGTTATACCAGTGCTGGAAACGCCCGAAGGCTGGGCGCTGTGGGACACCACACCAATAATGTTTATGCTGGACGGTCGTTTTCCCAAGCGCCGGATGTTTGCGGATGGGGAATTGGGCATACTCATCCATATGATCGAGAACTTTCTAGATGAGTGGCTTGGCCGGACCGTCGTGCATTACCGCTGGCATTACCCGGAGTGCGCCAGTTTCGCCGCGCCGATTATGGCGATGGGGAACGAAGAGGTCGCCAAGGGAATCGCGGCATGGGGGCTGAAGGCATGCCGTGCGACAGGGGTTGAACCGCTGCACCAGCAGGCGATGGCCGAGGCCGAATATGAACGCATTTTAGCGTCTGCCGACCGGCAGTTACAACAAACACGATACCTCATGGGCGACGCGCCTTGTGCCGTTGACGCGGTAATATTGGGTGGCTTGCGGGCGCATACGATGGTTGATCCGGTGCCGCGTAAACTGGTGGATAAGTACCCGCGCGTGCGGGATTGGGCGTTGACGGATAATCCCGACGGAGCCGATGCTTGGGACGGGTGCGGTTCGGTTTACTCAACAGAATTCGCCCAAGATATGCTCACAGAAATGCGGGTCGGCTTTGAAGCATTTGCTTTGGGCAACAAGGTGGCTTTAGCGGCGGGTGAAAAACTGTTTACAGCGAATGTGTACGACGAGGACGTGACCTATCTGGCGCGCCCTTACCCCGAAAAAGCCCGCCAGATGGTGACCGAACACATCCTGCGCGAAGGGTCGGAAGCCTATGTCAGGTCGCTCGGGCTGGGGGATTTGTATTTGTGAAGGGCCGCAACCAAAATGGCTGCGACCCCTGCTAGATTGGATTACTCGCCGTAACCATAAGTTTCGGTAACGTAATCAATGTCTTTGTCGCCGCGCCCCGAAAGGTTCAGCAGGATCGATTTACCCGGATGGTTTTTAGCCTCGCGAAGCGCGAAGGCAACCGCGTGGGCGCTTTCGAGAGCGGGAATGATACCTTCGTGGCGAGACAGTTTATAGAACGCGTCGAGCGATTCTTTGTCGTCGGCGGTTGAATAGGTCACACGCCCGGTTTTCTGCAGGTATGCGTGCTCGGGCCCGACACCGGGGTAGTCCAGACCGGAGGCCAAAGTGTTCACCGGTGCAGGGTTGCCATTTTCGTCAACCAGTATTTTGGAGCGGAAACCGTGGATATCACCGTCTTGGCCATAGGTCAGCGTCGCGGCGTGATCGCCTAACTTGGAAGATGTTCCAAGCGGTTCGACACCGTATAGGGCAACGTCCTCGTCATCGAAGAAACCCGAGAAAATACCCATCGCGTTTGAGCCACCACCGACACAGGCCGTTACCATGTCTGGCAGCTCGCCAGTCATGTCGACGAACTGCTCGCGGGACTCGATGCCAACGATTTTCTGGAAGTCACGGACCATCATCGGGAACGGGTGCGGACCAACGACCGAGCCGATGCCGAACAGCGCATGATCGGCCTGATCGATATAGCTACCGAACGCGGAATCCACGGCTTCTTTCAGGGTTTTGGCGCCCTCGCCCACGGGTACAACCGTCGCGCCGAGCAGTTTCATGCGGACAACATTCGGAGCCTCTTTGGCGATGTCGACTTCGCCCATGTGGATTTCACATTCCATACCGAAATAGGCCGCAGCAGTTGCCAAGGCCACACCGTGTTGGCCAGCGCCGGTTTCGGCGATCAATTTGGTTTTACCCATGTGTTTGGCCAGCAATGCTTCGGCCATGCAGTGGTTCAACTTATGTGCACCGGTGTGGTTGAGATCTTCGCGTTTGGCGTAGATCTGCGCGCCACCAGCCATGTCGGACAGGTTTCTGAGGTGCGAGATCGGGGTTGGGCGACCTTGAAAATGTTTGCGGATATAACGAAGGTCGTTGATGAACTCCGCAGACTTCGACAGGCGGTCGTAAGCGTCGCAAATCTCGGCAAAATGCGGAACCAGTGGCGGTGGTAGCATGGCGCCACCGTATTCACCAAAAAATCCGTCGCGGTCGGGGGTAGTTTTCAAATAAGGTTTCATAGCGCTTCCCATCAGTTTATCGTTTTGACACGATAAACTTGGGGCAGATGCAGCCTCGAGTGCAAGAAAAAAAGGGCAGCATTTTCGTACCACCCTTTAATTACTTGATTTGACCGTCGCCTAAAGCGTGCGTTCGATTTCTTCGGTGGTGAAAATCTCGATCACGTCGCCTTCATGGATGTCTTCGTAGTTCTCGAAGGCCATACCACATTCCTGACCGGACTGGACCTCTTTAACTTCGTCTTTGAAGCGCTTGAGGGTTTTCAGCTTGCCAGTATGGATCACAACGTTGTCGCGAAGCAGGCGAACGCCAGCAGCGCGGCGCGCGACACCTTCCGTAACCAGACAGCCCGCGATTTTGCCAGCGCCAGTGATTTTGAACACCTCTTTGATCGAGGCGTAACCGATGAAAGTTTCCTTGATCTCGGGCGATAGCAGGCCGGAAGCGGCTTTCTTAACGTCATCGACCAGATCGTAGATGATCGAGTAGTACCGGATTTCGACGCCCTTTTGATTGGCAGCGTTACGTGCCGGTGCGTTCGCACGGACGTTGAAGCCGATGATTGGCGCGCCGGAAGCTTCGGCCAGTGTCACATCGGATTCGGTGATCGCACCAACGCCGGAGTGTAGAACCTGAACGCGAACGTCTTCGTTGCCGACTTTTTCCATCGCCTGAACGATTGCCTCGGCAGAACCCTGCACGTCGGCCTTCATAACGATTGGCAGAACCGCTACGTCTTCGTCCGCCTTGGCTTTAGCCAACAACTGATCGAGTGTTGTCGCTGCACCAGCTGCCGCGCGTTTGTCTTTTGAAACCTGCGCACGATAATCTGCGATTTCACGGGCTTTGGCTTCATCAGGAACAACGTTCAGAACGTCGCCGGCTTCGGGTGTGCCGTTAAGGCCCAGAACCTCGACCGGAATCGATGGGCCGGCTTCGTTCACACGGTCGCCTTGGTCGTTGATTAGCGCGCGGACTTTACCCCACTGCTCACCCACAACGAAGATATCGCCGCGTTTCAGCGTACCTTTTTGCACCAGAACGGTTGCGACAGGGCCGCGGCCTACGTCGAGCTTGGCCTCGATCACCGCGCCTTCGGCAGGACGATCAGGGTTGGCTTTCAGTTCCAGCAATTCAGCCTGAAGCGCGATGTTTTCCAGCAGAGTATCAAGGCCCTGACCGGTCATCGCCGAAACTTCAACGTCAAGCACGTCGCCCGACATGGCTTCCACGATAACTTCGTGTTGCAACAATTCGGTGCGAACCTTCATCGGGTCAGCGCCTTCTTTGTCGCACTTATTGATGGCAACGATCATCGGAACGCCAGCCGCCTTGGAGTGGGCGATCGCCTCGATGGTCTGTGGCATCACCGAGTCATCGGCTGCAACAACGAGGATAACGATGTCCGTAACCTGTGCCCCGCGCGAGCGCATCGACGTGAACGCCGCGTGGCCCGGAGTATCGAGGAACGTCAGTCTGGCGCCGCTCTCGGTAGTCACCTGATATGCACCGATGTGCTGGGTGATACCACCGGCCTCGCCCGATACAACATTCGCTTTGCGGATTGCATCCAGCAGCGAGGTTTTCCCGTGGTCAACGTGGCCCATGATGGTGATGATCGGCGCGCGTGGTTTCAGATCGGCCTGATCTTCTTCCTCGGCAACAATTACATCTTCAACGTCGGCATCGGAAACACGAACAACTTTGTGGCCGAATTCTTCGATGATCAGTTCGGCTGTATCCGCATCAATTGTTTCGTTCTGCGTCGCCATGATGCCGTTTGTCATCAAAGCTTTCACAACCGCAGCCACACGTTCGGCCATTCGGTTGGCAAGTTCCTGAACCGTGATGGCTTCGGGCAACTGCACTTCGCGGACGACTTTTTCGTGCTCGATCGGACCGCGGAGTTTAGCTTTTTCACGTTCAGCGCGACGTTTCATAGCCGCCATGGAACGATGTTTGTTTCCACCGCCGCCCAACGCCTGATTGATCGTTAGCTTGCCCGAACGGCGACGGTCATCGCCTCCGCGACCACGGGTCGTTTTCTTCTCGTCTTGGCGAGGTGCCGCCTTTTTAACGGTCGGCGCAACACGGCCAGCTTCGGCGCGCGCGGCGCCTGTTTGTGCGGCGGCTGTATCCTGCGCGGTGGGTTCTTTATCTGCAGCTTTAGCGGGTTTCTCGGCTTTGGCCGGTTTGGCTTTGGCTTTTTCTTCTGCAGCAACGCGCGCTTCTTCTGCCTCGCGTTGTGCCCGGATTTCTTTTTCCGCAGCTGCGCGTTCGACAGCGTCAATTTCGGCGCGACGGCGTTCGCGTTCAGCGGCGCGTGCATCACCTTCGGCTTTTTCTTTAGCCTGACGTTCGGATTCCATTGCCTGCGCAGCTTCTAGCGCCTTGCGACGGCGTTCCAGTTCACCATCCGACACACCAACAGCGGACGTCCGGCGAGAGCCTGGCTTTCCTGATGTTGCAGCGCCCGATTTAGGTACCACGACACGTTTACGTTTGGTTTCGACAACGACCGCCTTGCTGCGACCGTGGCTAAAGCTTTGGCGCACGGTTCCGGGCCCACCGCTCAAGCTGAGTGGTTTACCTTTGCCGTCGTTATCTTTTGAATCGCTCATTCTCGTCTTAACCTTTCAGTGCGGAGGCACTCTCCGCTAATCACGTGCCCAAAGGGCTTTATTCGCTGCGCAATCCGGCTAGGCGGGTTGCATCATAAAGGACTCGGTTTGTGATGCCGTCCTTCGTCATGGCGGCATGTATCACAGTATCTCGTCCAAAGGCCATGCCCAATTCACTGCTTGTCAGGCAATCAATCAGGGTTTCCGGCCCGTCTGGTGGTCTTAACGCGGTTTTCCCGCGCTCGGACCCGTCGGAGGCTTGCAGAAGGACGGCGGCTTTGTCGTCCATCAACCAGCCTTTTACCTTTTCAAGACCCGCAACCGCGCGCCCTGCTTTACGTCCCATCGAAACCATGTCGACAACGCGCCGTGCCAAGATCGCCTCGACCTGATCCGAAAGATCAGGCGCGGCTTTCGCTGGCGCTTTGGCGGCGCGGGCAAACAAACCCTTGCTCACCGCCTCGTCAATCGCCTTGCGACTGGCGGTTACCCACATGCCGCGACCCGGGAGCTTTTCCAGCACATCAGGCACAACCTGATTGTCCGGCCCGACAGCAAAGCGGATCAAGCCCGACTTGCCTTCGGTTTCGCGGGTCACAATACAGCGGCGTTCAGCCTCCGCATGTGGTTTTTTCCAGTGCACTTCGTTCACGGCGATCTCCTCGAAGCCCTATATCAGGCTTCGTCCTCCGTTGCGTCTTCTTCGGTTTCAGCGGCCTCTGCTTCGGCATCTTCCGCCATCTGCTCCTCGGTTACCCAACCGAGTGCCAGACGTGCATTCATGATCAACGTCTGCGCTTCTTCCAGACCAACGTCGAACTGCTCCAGCAGACCCTCGTCTTTTACGCGCTTGCCTTCGACAGTTGTGTATCCACCAGCCAGTTCCCAATCCGCACAAGTCGCGAATTCTTCCAGCGTCTTGATGCCGTCTTCGGCCAGAACCGCGAACATCTGAGGTGTCAGACCTTCATAGTCAAACAAGCTTTGCTCAACACCGAGTTCCTTGGCTTTTTCGATGGCCTTGGTGTTGATTTCGTCCAGACACTCGCGTGCACGCGCTTGCAGTTCTTCGGCAGTTGATTCTTCAAAGCCGTCAATCGACAGCAGTTCGTCCAACTCAACAAAAGCAACCTCTTCGAGTGTCGCAAAGCCTTCGGAAACCAGCAACTGTGCAACCATCTCGTCGACGTTCATGGTTTCCATGAACAAGGCTGTGCGGGCGTTGAATTCAGCCTGACGGCGTTCGGATTCTTCTGCTTCGGTCATGATGTCGATGTCGAAGCCTGTGATCTGGCTCGCCAGACGCACATTCTGACCACGACGGCCAATCGCCAGCGACAACTGGTCTTCGGGCACAACAACCTCGATCCGGTCGGCTTCTTCGTCCAGAACAACCTTCGCAACTTCGGCAGGCTGCAATGCGTTCACAAGGAAAGTAGCCGCGTCGTCATTCCATGGAATGATATCGATTTTCTCACCCTGAAGTTCGTTCACAACGGCCTGCACACGCGAACCGCGCATACCGACACAGGCACCAACAGGATCAATCGAGTTATCATATGACACAACACCGATTTTCGCGCGCGAACCCGGGTCGCGGGCAACAGCTTTGATTTCGATGATGCCGTCGTAGATTTCCGGCACTTCCATTTTGAACAGCTCGGCAAGGAATTCCGGCGCGGTGCGCGATAGGAAAATCTGCGGGCCACGCACTTCGGAACGCACTTCGCGGATATAGGCGCGAACACGGTCGCCGGTACGGAATGCTTCGCGGTTGATCAGCTGGTCACGACGCAAAACAGCTTCGCCGCGGCCTACGTCCACGATCACGTTGCCATACTCGACACGTTTGACGGCGCCGTTGATGATTTCGCCAACGCGATCTTTGAATTCTTCGAACTGACGCTCACGTTCCGCTTCGCGCACCTTCTGCATGATAACCTGCTTGGCGGATTGTGCGGCGATACGGCCAAAGTCCATTGGTGGTAGCGGGTCGGTCAGAACACTGCCAACTTCGGCGTCGGCCTGAATTTCCTTGGCGTCGGCCAGTGTCAGCTCGGTCCACTGGTTTTCAACTTCGTCCACAACAGTCCGGCAACGAGTCATCGTCAACTCACCGGTTTTCCGGTCAATGTAGGCACGGATATCGTACTCAGCACCGTAACGCGAGCGCGCAGCCTTACCGAGACTCTCTTCCATAGCCCCAATAACCAAATCCGGGTCAATCAGTTTTTCGCGGGCAACGGCGTCTGCGATCTGCAACAACTCCAACCGGTTTGCACTGGTAATAGCCATGATTTATTCCTCTTCCGTGTCGGAATTTTCTTCCGTTTGAATTTCGTCAAATTGGGTTTCGTCGAGATCAGCCCCTTTGCGGGCCTTCAGGCTCTCGGCGATTAGTTCATCTGTCAGCAATAGCTTGGCTTCTGTGATCCAGTCGAATTCGAGGCCGATCAATCCTTCGGATATCTCGATCAGCACGTCGTTTTCTTCAACACCGCGCAGTGTACCATTGAAACGTTTACGTCCGTCGATCAACTCGCTGGTTAAAAGCCTTACTTCGTAGCCCTCGAAGGTCTCGAAATCCTTCAAACGAGTCAGCGGGCGGTCGATGCCGGGGCTGGAAACTTCAAGGGAATACTCACCCTCAATCGGGTCTTCCACGTCTAGCACGGCGGACAACGCGTGCGAAATCTCGGCGCAGTCATCCACAACGATACCGCCGTTCGGGCGATCAGCCATAATCTGCAGGATCATGGTTTTGCCGGATATCAGGCGCAGGCGCACCAGCTCATACCCCAGATCCTCGATCACAGGGGTTACGATTTCGGCCAGTCGAACGTCGATGGCGGTTTTGGCTATAAGATCGGACATATCTCTCCAGAACACAAAAAAAACGGGCGCGCGGCCCGTTACAATTTCCGGTGGAAGCTTGGGGGTGGAAGCCAATCTTGCCGCTGTTGTCAGCCATATACGCCCGCCAGTGGCGGAATGCAAGGCCCAAGCTCAATCACAACCGCCGAGCGCAGCGAGGCCACCGGTTCGTTCAAACCCTATGGCTAGCGCGGATCCAGCCCACGGAAGAACAAATCCTCCAAAAACTTGCCTCCGGTCGTGATCGGATCAGGATCTTTTTCGCCCAGAACCGCCCGCATCTGCACCGCAAAATCCGCGTAATGCTGTGTGGTTGCCCAGATCGCAAAAATCAAATGGTAAGGATCTGCTTGTGCCAATCGCCCCTCGTCCATCCATTTCTGGAAAATACCCACCGAACGATCGACCAGCTTTTTCAGCGCTCCGTCCAGTTCCCCCGAAAGCCGTGGCGCGCCGTTCAGGATTTCGATAGCGAACAGCCGGCTTTCACGTGGGAACTTGCGGGAAAACTCGAGCTTGGCACAAATATACCGCATAATTTCCTTATGCGGATCACCGGCCTGATCAATGCCTTCCAGTGGTTTCAACCAGGTTTCCAGCAGTCGGCTGAGCAGCGTCCGGTAAATGACCTCTTTGCCCGCGAAATAATACAACATATTCGGCTTGGATAATCCCGCAACCTCGGCAATCTGGTCCAGTGTAGCTCCGCGAAATCCGTTTTCCGAGAATACCTGCAACGCCGCGTCTAGAATAATCTCCCGCTTTTCACGTTGTATGCGTGTGTTTTTAACTGCCACCGCTTATTCCCTTTTGTATTTTTTAACAGCCTAAGGCATTTCACCTAATAATTTCAATCCGGTATAACGTTTTTAGGCCGATCCGCTGCGACATCCTTGCCCTTTCGAACAGAATCAATGTTGCGCTTCCGATCTGCATGGTAGTTTTCAGCATCTCCGAAATCCGAGAAGTCCCCATACCAGCCATGATAAGCACCCATCTTATTGGCATGTTTAACCGGGCACCAGAATGCTTCGGTACGCGCCGCAATCTCCAGCGAATAGGCCAAAAGGCCATTGCCATAACCACAATAGGCGCAATTCAGTTTTTCCAGAATGTTGAGATACGCCAGATGGTGCCGGTCGATAACAATATAATCCCTCCGACGCACCTTCGGGATGCCGTAAGCCGGAAAACAAATTGCCTGATAAAGGCTGACAAAAATATCCAGCAATACAAACGGCACGATAAGCGAATAGATTACCGGCATCGTCAGAACATTTTTAAGGCGGGCCTTTGCGATATATTGCCAGAGCACCTGTCTGAACTGTTTTTGCCGTTTCAGCGTTTCAGACTGAAATTTGATGCGTCGGTTTACAATCGAGTAGCTGAACTTCTCGGCCTTCTCTGAAAGAGCGGCCTCCAACTCGTCCTGCAATCTATTGATACGCTCGACAATATTCTGAATACGATTTGACATATCCGATCCTCTCGTTCGATGAGATCGATTAAACAATAGTATCGCGACGCAATCTACCGTTTTATCAAACCCAGTTTTTCGCGGTTGAAATACCGCCAGTTCATCAAGACCGCGGCGAAGGCCAAGCCGATAGCCAAACCGCTCCACACACCAACGCCGCCGAAATCGAAGACAAAGGCCAGACAATAGGCCGAGGGGACGCCAACAGCCCAATAACTGAAAATCGCGATGAGCATCGGCATACGCGTGTCCTTCATTGCGCGCAGCAAGCCCGCTCCGAGAACCTGCAAAGTATCGACGATCTGGAATGTCGCCGCCACCGCTAGCAACGGGATTCCATAGGCTATGATCAGCAAGGCATCCGGATTGCTCTCCTCAAGATACAGCGAAATCAGCGGTCGTGGCATCAACACAAAAAGCGTTGCGGAAAATACTGCGAAGCCGATACCGAGCACGAGCACCATCTGTCCGACCTTGCCTATCGCGACGTCGTCCTTGCGCCCGATCGCCCGCCCCAAACGAACAGTCCCCACTTGCGAAAAGCTGAGCGGGATCATGAAAGCGATCGAAGTTATTTGCAGCGCAATCCCGTGTGCCGCCAATTCGATCGTCCCGATCCACCCCATCATCACCGAGGCGACCGCAAACAATCCGACCTCCGCCAGAATAGTAAGGCCGATGGGTAAACCAAGGCGGAAAACTTCCCTGAAGGCCACCCAGTCGGGGCGCCATAGTCGGACAAAGATTTCGTGTTCCCGCAATGCGGGAACGGCCCAGCAATACCAAACCAAGCCCGCAGCAGTGACAAAATTAGTAATAACGGTGGCCACGGCGGCACCGGCCAGTTCCATCCGTGGCATGCCCAAATTACCGAAAATGAAGGCATAGTTCATAAAGGCGTTCACAGCGACGCCCGTTAAAGTGACCCACAACACAATTTGCACGCGCTCGATTGCCGACAAATAGGACCGTAGAACCGAGACAAGAAGCACCGGAAAAACTGACCACTGCGCGATACGTATGTATTCCTGCGCCATGCTCGCCAGTTTCGGGTCTTGACCAATCGACAATAACAAAGCTTCGGCATTCCATAAGAACGGCATCATCAGCGCGCCGTAGATCATGACAATCCAGAAGCCCATGCGGACCGAGCGGCGCAGACTACGTTCGTCATCCTCACCAGCTGCTTGCGCCGCCAAAGGCATTACTGCGTTTGCGAGGCCGAAACCCACCACGAGTACTACGAAAACCATAGTTGTCGCCAGAACCGAAGCTGCAAGGGTTTCCGCCCCGAGCCAGCCCAGCATCATGGTATCAATAAAATTGATCCCCATTTGCGCCAACTGCGTTCCAATTAACGGCAACCCAAGCACCATGGTTGCGCGAAAATGCGCAGGCCAGCTGTTGTCCTGCGGGTGCGCAGGTGCTTTTGATCCAGTCGTAGTCATAATTCCACCTGATGGTCCGCAATGAAAAATCCGCGGCGGTTTCCGGACGCTAGCAGAAACCAAGTGCTTCTTGCCACCCTTAATCCGGTTGCCGTCGCGTATTGAACAGCTTGCCGCCCGTGCCGACCGTCGCTAGTATCGCCCGGAATTTCGAACGAGGACCTTATGCCCCTTTTCCGTGCCATGCTTATGGCAACCATTATTTTCTTTGCCGATCGTATCACCAAATGGATCGTGGTGGAGTATATGGAGCTGTCACGGCGCATATATATCGAGGTGTATCCGCCCTACCTGAATTTCATGATGGCCTGGAACGAAGGCATCAATTTTGGCCTGTTCGGGTCGAACAATGATTTCACACGCTACCTGTTGATCGCTATCGCATTTGCAATCGTAATTGGCTTGGTCTTTTGGGTGCGCAACAAAGAAGGCTGGCTCGTGCCGCTTTGTGTCGGCGCGATTATCGGTGGTGCGATGGGTAACGTGCTGGATCGTGCAGTATACGGCGCGGTGGCCGATTTCCTCAATATGTCGTGCTGCGGGATAGACAATCCTTTCGCCTTCAACATTGCTGACATCGCGATTTTCGCCGGCGCCTTCGGTCTGATCGTTTTCGCGGATCCGAAACGGAAGCGCTAACATTTCCCACATGGCAGAATCGGCTATGGGTATGCTATACTTAGTGGCATGAACGTCCAGAACCCCAACATACCGTCCAAGCGGCGGCCAATTCGCCAGCTAGACGACGCGGCGGCTAACCGTATCGCGGCGGGCGAGGTTGTCGAGCGTCCAGCTTCGGCGGTGAAGGAGTTGGTTGAAAACGCGCTGGATGCCGGAGCTACGCGAATAGATATCGCCCATGCGGACGGCGGCAAAACCCTTATCCGCGTTAGTGACGATGGGCATGGAATCCCTGCTGACGAACTGCCGCTGGCACTGTCCCGCCATGCAACGTCCAAAATCGACGGGTCGGATTTGCTGAATATCCACTCTTTCGGTTTTCGCGGCGAGGCCCTGCCCTCCCTTGGTGCCGTTGGCCGCCTGACGATCACGTCGCGCTTTACCGGCTCGCCCGAAGCCGCACGAATATCCGTGAACGGTGGCGCAATCGGCGCTGTCGAGCCGGCCGCCCTGACCAAGGGCACTATTGTCGAATTACGCGACCTATTCCACGCCACCCCCGCCCGCCTGAAATTCATGCGTACCGACCGCGCCGAAGCGCAAGCCATCGGGGACGTAGTAAAGCGCCTCGCCATGGCGGAACCGCACGTCGGGTTTATCCTACGCGATGTATCCGGCGGCGGCGAAGGGCGCGTGACTTTCCGCGCCGACCCGCAGTCAGGCGATATGTTCGATGCGCTATCAGGCCGGCTTCGCGGTATTCTCGGGGCCGACTTCACGACCAATGCCATGAAGATCAACGCCGAGCGGGAAGGCTTGTTACTGACGGGTTTTGCCGCCCTGCCAACCTATTCTCGTGGCGCAGCGGTAGCGCAGTTCTTCTTTGTGAACGGCAGGCCAGTTCGCGATAAACTTCTGGTCGGGGCGCTACGCGGTGCCTATTCCGACTTTCTCAGCCGTGATCGCCATCCGGCTGTCGCCCTGTTTCTGTCCTGTGATCCCGAACGCGTCGACGTTAACGTGCATCCGGCAAAATCCGAGGTCCGGTTCCGTGAACCGGGTGTCGCGCGTGGCCTAATCGTCTCCGCCCTAAGGCACGCGTTAGCCGAGGCTGGTCACCGTGCATCGACAACGGTTTCCAATGCGACTCTCGGAGCGATGCGGCCCGAAACCCCGAACGCGCGGGTTTACCAAATGGACCACGCATCCCAATCGGCGTTGCGGGGGGCGTATCAGTTCCAGCAACCCGCGCATCAACAAGACAGCTTTCAAGAAAGTTTCACCGCGTTTGACCACATGTCGGGTCGGGTGGAACCCGAACCGAGCGCCGAGGACGGGGCGACAGCCCTTGACGAGGCGCTCCCCCTCGGTGCTGCCCGTGCGCAGTTGCACGAAAACTACATCATTGCGCAGACCGCCGACGGAATGATCCTCGTTGACGCACATGCCGCGCATGAACGTCTGGTGTATGAGCGTTTAAAGAACCAGATGGTCGAAAAAGGCGTCGCCGCACAGGCGCTGTTAATCCCCGAAATCGTCGAGATGTCCGCTGACGATATATCGCGCCTCCTGGCAGCCGCCCCCGATCTTGCGCCCTTGGGACTGACGGTCGAAGCCTTTGGCGGCAACGCTATTTGTGTCCGCGAGACCCCCGCAATCCTCGGCGAAGTCAACGCCCGCGCCATGATAGAGGACATTGCCGACGAGTTAACCGATCTGGGTCAGACACAAACCGTTAAAGACCGTATCGAAGCCATCCTGTCGCGTGTTGCCTGTCATGGATCGGTACGCACCGGTCGCCGGATGTCCGCACCCGAAATGAACGCCCTGCTGCGAGAAATGGAAGCAACCCCCCATTCGGGGCAATGTAACCATGGCCGCCCGACTTATGTTGAGTTAAAAATGACCGATATTGAACGCCTGTTCGGGCGAAGCTAGGAGGCATTGATGTCTGAGGCAGCTCTTCCAAACCATCCGTTACGTTTCGAGCTCAGCAACGAGCTGCATGCCCGTCCGTTCCCCGAACTTAAAGCACCGTGTCGTGCCGCGTTCCTCGCCATCAAAAAGCCCGAAAAAGCGGTGGAGCGTGATCGTTCGCTGGACCGAAAACACTTGATCGAACTTCTCGACCGCTACGGCGCTCCTCATCCTGCACCGAATGCCGGACATTATTCCGGTCAGGTCGGGCGCGGGTTTTTGAAATGGGAAATGCACACGGAGTTCGTTACCTACACGATTTTTGCGGATGACGTCGCTGCAGTTCCCTTCGACAGCGCTGTGTTTTCTATTTTCCCTAAGGACTGGTTGGCCGACGCACCGGGGGCTGTTTTGACCTCTGCCCTCGTTCGGGTTGAGGAATACAAGGATCAAGCCGAGCTGGATCATATTCTCGACACAAAAATCCCCAACTGGTTCGTGCCCGAAAGCCTCGCAGCCTCGCGCGTGATTGACGACGAAGCGATCGTTGCCGGCGATTTCAGAATTGATGAAGCCGGCCACGTCCGCTTCGCTGTTCTAACCAAACCGGAAATCGGACTTCGGCGACTTGGGCGCATTGTGCAAAGGCTTCTTGAGATTGAAACCTACAAGACCTCGTCGATGTTAACGCTCCCGATTGCGAGGTCCGTATCTCGTCGCGTCGGGGAACTGGATCAGGATCTGACTGAACTCGTGCAGCGGATGGCCTCTGGCACCGGGGACGAAATCGGCACATTGGATCGCCTGCTGAAAATGGCGGCGGATATCGAACTGCTGTCCTCCTCAACCGCGTTTCGTTTCGGGGCCGCTGGCGCATACGAGGCAATTGTCCACCGTCGCATCGGAGTGCTTCGCGAGGAACGCCTGATGGGGCGTCAGCTGTTTAGCGAGTTCATGACCCGTCGATATGATCCCGCTATGCGTACCTGTCGCTCGGCGCAGGGGCGCCTGAACGACCTTTCGGCCCGCGCCGAACGCGCCGCCAATCTTTTACGCACAAGAGTTGACGTCGCCTCGGCTGAACAGAACCACAAAGTCTTACAACAAATGGACCGCCGCGCCGCGCTTCAGTTGCGTTTGCAAGGAACGGTCGAAGGGCTGTCGGTTGTCGCCATCAGTTACTATGCGGTCAGCCTAACGGGTTATCTTCTGACACCGCTCGCTGACGGATTCGGCGTCGATAAAACCGGCGTGCTCGCGCTTGCGACAATACCGGTTATCGCCCTTGTGTTTCTGATCTCACGTCGTATCCGAAAACACATAGGGCACTGATTTCGTCAGGTTAAAAAATGCAACATTGACCAAAAGGTTGAATATTGTTGTTATTTCATTAAGATAAAGAAACTGTATAGATATTATTAGCGGGCATATGTGATGCCTTGCATAGTCAAGTAAATCGTTCTCGAGCACGTAGGTCAGAGCGTTTGGTATAATAGCTAGCGGTTTGATTTCATGGCACTTATTAATATTGGGTTTGTATAATGCAAAACACACATCAAAAGCGCAACTTTACGGCGCGGCTAAAACAATTGATTCGTAATTTTGGCGACGAAAGCGGTGCCACGACGGTTGAATTCGTCCTTTGGGTTCCGGTTTTCATGCTTATCCTGATGTTAACAGTGGACGTAAGCCTGCTGTTTTTGCGCCAATCCAACCTGTGGCAAGTAGCGAGGGATACGGCGCGTCAGGTCTCGATCGGGCAAAAAGATGCGATCACGGGTCACACTTACGCAACGGATAAAGGCACTTTTGGTGGTGACACTCCGGATGTAGATATAACCGTTGACGAAACGTATCGATGGGTGCGCGTTGATATTAGTGTTCCGATGAGCAACGTCGGTGTATTTGGTATTTTTAAAGTTGGCGGAAAAGTGATTACCATCGGTGGCACGGGTGACCTTGTCGCTTCGGTAACACATCGACTTGAACCTGAATAAAATACGCATTGGGGATACCAAAATGCACAAAATTATTGAAAAGACCAAGCGGTTTATCCGCAACGAAGACGGTATTGCGACGGCGTGGTCTATCGGCTGGCTAATCCTGTGCTTCTCGATTGCGGGCCTGTCGATCGACGTCACGAACGCCTGGAAAGTTAAGCAATTCCTGCAATCCACCGCCGACGTATCCGCCCATGCGGGTGGTTTGGTATTGGGATCTGTAAATAACGAGGGCATCCAAGCAGCCGTCGCCATCGAAGCCAACAAGCTCGCGACGATAAACATGAACCAGAGCCGGTATGGCGATGTGCTCGTAAACAGTGACATCATAGTCGGGTTCTGGGACGGGGATACGAAAATTTTCACGGAATTGGAGGTCGGAGACACCGACATTCCGAACGCTGTTCGCGCAATTACGCGTCAGGACGGCATCGCGAGCTCCAGTGTCGGCACCTTCTTCTTGCGGTTTGTCGGCTTTGACGCTTTCACGGTTGCTGCGTCCGCTACAGTTGAAAAATTTGTGTCTATGTGTGAAACGGATGGCATAATTTCAGCCGGAGTTGTCGAAATGTCGACAACACAGAAGTTCTGGGGCAATTTTTGTGTGCACGGCCAAGGCGGGTTGAAAATGTCGCAAAGCAATGAATGGAACGACGAGACCATTGCAAGTATGTCGACATCTGGTACCTGCGATCCGGATGTAGATAGATGTACAGATGATGATACCAACCCCGGCATCGTAAGGGCGTTTCGATACTACAACAGGCCGAATACCAAAGCGACACCGGAAAGCATTGCCGGATATATCGGAGCCCTGCAAATCGGAAGTAGAGACGTAATATCGACCGACGTTATTCCAGACGGGGTCGTCGTTAATACCACTTTCGTTGACCAGAAGGATTTTGATGTCACAACGCTGGTTGCCAACACGATCTATACCGTCAGCTGCAGCAATGACGCCATTCCTGGGGTTCGCGACGCGCTAAGAGGTAACGACAGGAACAAAACGAGTGTGGAGATGGGTAATGCCGCTGCACACACAACCGTTTCCAACGTTGTTATAATTTCCGATTGTGTGCTCAATTTCGATGACACGGTTACCTATCAGGATGCGATTATCGCTACGACGAGCACCAATGCCAATTCGATAAACGGAAGTTCTGGTGTGTCATTCGGAAATGCGGCAAAAAGCTGTGCACCGGGTGGCGACGTTATCCTGATCAGCCAAGGTGGCGCAGGTTTCGCCGCCAAATGGGAATCATACGACCTCGAAATGGTGGTTGCCGGAGATGTTTCATTGGCGTCACGCTCGTCGTCGGGCGATCCGATCGTGCATACCGGTACCAATATATACAACGGTGGTGATGTGAAACTTACGACCAAGCATGAATTCGTAAGTTGCCCTAATCCACAAGATCCTTCGCTCGACCTTAAATACACGCTTCGCTACGTTGAATAGGTTGGTCTTTGCCTAGCCTACCAAGCCTCTAGGTTGTCATTTTCGATATCGGAAATGTGCTGATAACGTGGCATCCTGAACGGCTTTATGACACCCTTATGCCTAAAGGAAACCGCCGCGCGATGTTTGCGGCGGTTGATTTACACACCATGAATGACAAAAGAACACCGACGCGGAAGAGGCGCTAGGCAGGCACGGGCATTTGTTCTCGTTGCAAGATGAAGGAAACGGCCGCCCATAATAGCATTGGCAACAGCGGTAATATCACCTGGGTCGATTGCGGTCTGGATGACACGCTTGCCACACTATATGTCGGCTGGGGTCGCACGGATTTGGAATACCTACAAACCAACACCACTTTGACTTCGATGTCAGAGCGTGTTTTGTCGGAATGCCTTAATTTTCAGCTTAAACCAAGCCGTCAAGGAGCGTTGGAAAACTGCGTCGACTGGTTCATGCAACTACTGCCGTTAGGGCAGCTGCATTCCCTTCTCTTGAAGGTTAATGTATAGTCTGGTGATCGTTTGAAACAGGACCGCCCAATGCATTTGCTTAAGATATTCGTGATTATGCCCGCGCTCGCGCTACTTGTCGCCTGCGCACCCAAGGAAAACGTGAGTACAAAAAATACAAGTGCGCAGGTTTGTTTGGCCGAGGCGATTTATTTCGAGGCCCGTGGTACCGGCGAAGTTGGTCGACGTGCCGTTGGCGAGGTCATTTTGAACCGCGCCGCCCACTCCGAATTTCCATCGTCGGTTTGCGGGGTTGTAGACCAACGCTATAACGGTTCCTGCCAGTTCTCTTATCGCTGCGCGGGTACGTTGGCTTACAATGACCAACAAGCGTTAGCTAACGCGCGCGAAACGGCTTCAGATCTCCTGAACAATAGCAACAAAGACATAACAAACGGCGCCTTGTTTTTCCACGCCGCGTCCATGGCCCCGGGGTGGTTTGGAACGTTGACACGACTAGGCACATTTGGCGGCAATATTTTTTATAAGTGATCAACGCAAATCCGTTTGGCGCTGTTAATACTTGACCAAATTCAGATGAGAATCTTCACTCTCGCCAAATTATTCAGGAGCCGATAATGCACCAACCCGTCATTTCAGGAACCGGCGTTTTTACACCATCCGAGATTATTACCAACGATGAGCTTGTGGCGACATTCAACGCCTATGCAGACAATTTTAACGCCGAACACGCCGCCGAAATAGCTGCCGGCGAGATCGCCGAGATGGCGCATTCCAGTAGCGAGTTCATCGTAGCAGCAAGCGGCATACATCAACGCCATGTACTTGATAAAACCGGCATCCTTGACCCCGAAGTCATGCACCCACTGTTGCGCCAACGTTCGGACGATGAGCCGGGCGTAATGGCGGAAATGGCTGTTGATGCCTGCAATAAGGCGTTGGCCAAGGCCGGAAAGAGGGCCGCCGACGTGGATGCGGTGATTGTTGCGGCGTCCAATCTGGAGCGCGCCTATCCGGCGATCGCGATCGAGGTGCAAGACCTGCTAGGCATCAACGGTTTCGGTTTTGACATGAACGTCGCCTGCTCGTCGGCCACCTTTGGCATTCAGGCGGCCAGCGATATGATCCGCTCGGGTTCAGCACGCGCTATTCTGGTGGTAAATCCCGAAATCTGTTCGGGCCATCTGGAATGGCGTGACCGCGATTGCCATTTCATCTTTGGCGATGTTTGCACGGCAACACTGATCGAACGGAAAGAAGATGTGACCGCCCTGCATTTCGAAGTGATCTCGACCAAATGCCTGACACAATTTTCGAACAACATCCGAAACAACAACGGCTTCCTTCGTCGATCCCGCCCAGATGGCGTGTCCGACCGGCGCGATATGCAATTCATGCAAAACGGGCGAAAAGTTTTCAAAGAAGTGCTTCCGATCGTGTCAAAACACATCCTTAGCCATCTCGAAGCCGAAGGTGCCAGCCCGGACCAGTTGAAACGCCTGTGGCTACATCAGGCGAACAAAGCCATGAATGATTTCATTGGCCGTAAAGTTCTGGGGCGGGTGCCGGAACCGGGTGAACAGCCGAATATTTTGCAGGATTACGCAAACACTTCTTCGGCTGGGTCTATCATCGCATTCGCTCAATACTCGGACGATATTGAAAACGGCGAACTCGGGTTGATTTGCTCGTTTGGTGCAGGGTATTCAGTGGGATCTGTGTTGCTAAAACGGGTTTGTTGATCGATGGCCAAGCTATACTTTAACTACTCCACCATGAATGCCGGAAAAAGCACGATCCTGCTGCAAGCGGCGCATAACTATCGCGAACGCGGGATGGAGACCTATCTTCTAACCGCCCGTCTAGATGACCGTGTTGGACAAGGCAGAATTGGCAGCCGGATCGGTATTGGTGCCGACGCCGACATGTTCGAGGTAGACAGCGATCTGTTTGCGATGGTCAAGGCGCAGCAAGCCATAGAAGACTTCGTTTGCATCCTGATCGACGAAGCCCAGTTTCTAAGCGAAGCGCAGGTTTGGCAATTGGCGAGGGTGGTAGACGACCTGAAGATACCGGTAATGGCCTACGGGCTTCGCGTTGATTTTCTGGGGAAGTTATTCCCGGGCTCCGCGGCACTATTGGCGCTAGCAGACGAGATGCGCGAAATTCGCACGATCTGCCACTGCGGGAAGAAAGCGACGATGGTGGTTCGACAGGACGAGACTGGCAATACGTTAACAGCCGGAGAACAAGTCCAGATCGGCGGGAATGAAGCCTACGTTAGTCTGTGCCGCCGGCACTGGCGCGAGGCCGTCGGCGATTAGTCAGTGCATCCGCCCGCCAAGCGGGACATCCTGATCGGGCCGCAACAATACGATACCACCGTCAGCATCCGGCACGCCCAACACTAGAAATTCGGACATAAATTTCCCGATCTGCCTCGGCGGAAAATTTACCACGCCCATCACCAAACGGCCGACAAGTTCATCGGGCGCATAGTGAATGGTGATTTGTGCAGAGGTTTTCTTCTCGCCAATCTCGGCCCCGAAGTCCACCCAAAGCTTAATCGCGGGCTTTCGCGCCTCGGGATAGGGTTCGGCACGCGTCACGCGACCCACGCGGATATCGGTTTTCAAGAATGTATCAAAATCTAGGTCGGCCATATGTCCCTCCGTTTAGGCAATAAAAAACCGCCTGCCCGTGAAGGGCAAGCGGTTTAACTGCCGGGAGGCAATTTAATTTAGACGGTGAATTTCTTCGCCATGTCCTGAAGCTCGGCTACCGAGTCCTGAATGCGTGCCGAAACAACTTCGTAAGCGTCGGCATTCGCTTTTTGCGCGCCTTCAGCCAAAGCTGTCATATTTGCCAAAGCTTTTTCAAACGCTACTTTCGCTACTTCGCCCTGAGCAGTTGCGGATTCCGCATCCAGCTTTGTCGGATCGAAATCGGCGATCTGTTTTTGCGCTTCAGCGAGTGTTGCTTCGAACACCTCAACCTGTTTCGCGAACAAATCCTGATAACCGGCAGCAGCAGCCTTATTCGCGGCAACCAAAGTTTCCATGTTTTTCTTCTGCGCTGCCAAGATGGCATCCGCATCGATTTCTGGCATTTTTGGTGCAGCAAAAGCCTTTGTGAAGTCGTTGGATTTGAAGAACGCTGTTAGCTGTTCTACATCGAACGGGAAGGTTTTTGGGTCAAACATATCGGTTCTCCTTTTAGTTTGTGAATATCTCTAACCCACATATGGTGCACTGCACAATAAAAGTCAAGAGATGCATTGTGCGATGCAGCAATTACCCTCGTAGTTCGCGGCTCCGATCAGCCGCAGCCGCAACAGCTTCGCGCAATAAGGCCGGAAATCCGCGCGCCTCATCCATCAGTACGCCCAACGCCGCAGCTGTAGTTCCACCCGGGCTAGTCACGTTTATCCGCAATTGTGTCGGGTCTTCACTAGCCTTTTCCGCCAGCTCCCCTGCACCGCCGACCGTCGCCTTTGCCAATTGCATCGCAAGATCGGCTGGCAACCCTTGGGCGACACCAGCCGCCGCAAGGGTTTCGATGAGGTGAAACACATAGGCAGGCCCCGAGCCGGACACCGCCGTAACTGCATCCATCTGATTTTCGTTTTCCAGCCGAACGGTTTGCCCGACGGCCCGCAGCAAATCTTCGGCCATCTGCATAGCATTGCCATCTACCAAAGAATTGCCAATCAACGCGGTAATCCCGCGACCAACCGCTGCCGGTGTATTGGGCATTGCGCGAATAATTGGTGTTTTATCGCCTAGAATTTCCTCGAAAGTCGCAATCGGCGTCCCCGCCGCGATCGACAAAAACACCGTTTCCGAATTCCCGAGCGCCGCAATCTGCGGCAACGCTTCGCCCATCATTTGCGGCTTTACCGCAAGGATGCAAATCGCCGGCGATGCCGGTAGTGGAACATTCACACGCAAACCGTCGGCCTCTAGCGCCTTCAAGCGGTCGGACGGAAAAGGGTCAAGGATCGTCACCGATGCGGGCAAAACCCCGTTTACCAGCCAGCCTTCCAGCATCGCGGTCCCCATTTTCCCACAGCCCAATAAAACCAGACCACGTTCATTGATGGATTCTAGTGACATAGTTCCTCCTGAATTTTTATAAGGTCAGGCCCGACCGTAGGCCTCTTCCATCGCCACAGTCATTGCCTCGGCAGGTTCGCAATCACCCCAGCATACAAGCTGGAATGCCGGATAAAAACGCTCACAAGCGACTACTGCGGAAGCGACGATATCTTCGATCTGTAACAACGATGCGGTCGCCCCGCCCGCAAGGTTCAAGCCATAACGATAAACCATCATCTTTTGCTCGCGCCAAAGCGAAAACGCGCCTGACCAGTTCTTGTCGTTCGTCGCATTCAACGTTTCATAGAGCATCGGCAAACGGTCAGCCGGTGGGTCCATGTCGAACGTGCAAATCATACGCAGGGTTTCGTCGTGCGGATGCCATGCCAGCGAGAGCGCATAATTCGCCCATGCACCATCAATAATCATCGCGATTTGATCGTCCGCGATTCGGTCGAAGTCCCATTCGTGATGCTCGGCAAGATGCTCTACAATATCGATCGGATGGAAATCATCAGTTGTAAATTCGGTCGCGTCCATTCTCTACCCTCCGCATTGCGCTTGGAGTGCCACTCTCTCAACCACTCGAAGAGTGCACCAGTGGTCGTAGCTACAACTAAGCGCCATACGATATATGGTGTCTGCAAACAGGGGCTGAGTAAAGGACTATATTTCAGTTATCCACAACAAAACCGCCCGGACATGTCTATCCAGGCGGTCGGGAATCCAAATTTCAGTGGACTTACTTTTTAGCAGGCGCGCGTTTGGGCTTTGGCTTGATTTCCAAAGCCTCGATTCGCGCCAACAAGGCTTCGTTTTCTTCGCGGGCTTTCTGCGCCATCGCCTTCACCGCGTCGAATTCTTCACGCGAAACAAAGTCCCGATCCGCCAACCAGCGATCAATCATCGACTTCATTGCTGTTTCCGCTTCGTCCTTTGCGCCTTGCGCCACGCCCATAGCGTTTGTCATTAGCTGGGACATGTCGTCAAAAATACGGTTGCGGCTCTGCATGGTGATCTCCTTGGTTTTCCGATGTCTTCTATATGGGCGTTCACAAAGGTTTTGCCAAGCATTGCCTTGACTTTACCCTCCCTCATCGGGATTCTCCGCGCAAACGGAGACCACAATGCCATTTGTACTACCATTCCCGAACATCGATCCCGAGATATTCGCAATCGATATTTTCGGCTTCAATGTCGCCCTGCGCTGGTATGCGCTTGCTTATATCGCCGGATTGTTAATTGGCTGGCGAATTCTCGTTCGCTTGATGCGGCGCGAGACTCTTTGGAAATCAGGCGCGCCGATGGCCGCTGAAAAGGCCGAGGATCTGTTGACCTGGTTGATACTGGGTGTGGTTCTTGGTGGTCGCCTTGGCTTCATCCTGTTCTACCAATCGGACTATTACTTCCAGCATCCGATGGAAATTCTGAAGGTCTGGCAGGGCGGGATGTCGTTCCACGGTGGCTTCATCGGCGTTATTGTTGCAACAGCCGTATATGCATGGCGCCATAAGTTGCCGCTATGGTCCGTTGCCGACGCTATCGCCGTGGCCTCACCGGTTGGACTATTCCTTGGCCGTATCGCCAATTTCATTCGCCCAGAGCTTTGGGGCCGCCCGACAACCGTTCCTTGGGCAGTTGAATTCCCCGACCCCGCCGCTTTGAACTGCCCTGATTACTGGCTACTGGCCTGCACCCGCCATCCAAGCCAGCTTTATGAGGCCGGACTCGAAGGCCTCGTTCTGGGCTTCGTGATATTCTGGCTAATCACTAGACGTAAAGCATTACACTTCCCCGGCCTGATCACCGGCGTGTTCTTCCTTGGTTACGGCGCAGCGCGAACCTTCGTGGAATACTTCCGTCAAGCAGACGCGCAATTTGTCTCGTTGGATAATCCGCTCGGATATGTCATTCAGTTCGGCAGCACTGGCCTGACCCAAGGCCAAATCCTTTCGCTGCCGATGGTTTTCATCGGTCTAGCACTTATAATCTGGAGCCGTAGACGCGCATGACCGAACTTACAGAAATCCTGAAATCCCGCATTGCCGAGTCCGGCCCGATCAGTGTTGCCGATTACATGCACAATTGTTTGACGCATCCGGAGCATGGATATTACACCAACCGCGATCCCTTTGGACCGGACGGAGATTTTGTAACCGCTCCGGAAGTCAGCCAGATGTTCGGCGAAATGGTCGCGCTTTGGCTTATGCAGACTTGGGCTGATCAGGGTCGCCCAGAGAAGTTTGCATTGGTGGAACTGGGACCGGGCCGTGGCACACTAATGGCCGACATCCTACGCACCGCAGAGGCGCTCCCCTCTTTTCTGGAAGCTGCCGAAGTTTGGTTAGTAGAAACCAGTCCCGCAATGCGTCGCAAACAGGCAGCTACGCTAATCATGGAAGCCACGCCGAACTGGGCGAATTCGGTCGATGAATTGCCGGACCTACCGATATTCCTCGTCGCGAACGAATTTTTCGACGCCCTGCCCGTGCACCAATTCCGCCCGACCGATGCTGGCTGGCAGGAGCGGTTGATCGAGGTTGGTGCTGATGGATTGGCATACACCTACGGTCGCCCGACCCCGAACACAGATCTGGACGAATTTTTTACCGGTTTGCCCGAAAATCTGTTTGCCGAAGTTTCCTATGCTGGCGAAAATATTGCGGCAACCATTGGCGATCACATTGCCAAGCATGGCGGCGTAGCTTTGATCATTGATTACGGCGACTGGGACGGCGCGGGCGATACCGTGCAGGCCGTTCAAAACCATGATTCCGTCGACGAACTAAACCACGCCCACGGCGAGGCGGACGTTACCGCACATGTAAACTTCGCAGCCCTCGCGCGTGCGGCAGGCGCGGCGCGCACAGAAGGTCTCGCACCACAAGGCACCTTCCTCGAACGCGTCGGCATCAACCAGCGCGCGCAAGCCTTGGCTGGCAACGCTGACGAAAAAATCGTTGAGGAGATCGCCTCGGCCCATCATCGCCTGACGCACCCTGACGAAATGGGTACCCTGTTCAAAGTTATGGCGGTCGTTAACAAAGACGCCCCGCACGCCCCTGGATTTGAAGATAATGCTGAACTTCCTGACTGACCCTGCTCTACACCCCGCGCGCCACGGATTCTTTACCCGCGAGTTCGGGGTGTCTGACGGTGTATACGCAGGACTGAACTGTGGCACAGGATCATTGGACGATCCAAAATCGGTGGACGTAAACCGCGCTCGCGTGGCGCAAGCTGCTGGTCTGTCGGCGGACGCATTGTTGTCGTTGCACCAAGTCCATTCCGCCGACGTCGTCGAAGTTACCGAGCCGAGCTGGCCCGGTGATCGCCCCAAAGCTGACGCGATGGTCACCAAAAATCCGGCAATCGGCTTGGGAATCCTGACCGCTGATTGCGCACCGGTTCTGTTTTCAGACCCGACCGCTCGCGTCGTTGGCGCGGCACACGCGGGATGGAAAGGTGCCTTGACCGGCGTCACGGAAAACACCATCGATGCCATGATCCGCCTAGGCGCCAAACGCGAAAACATTCGCGCGGCGGTTGGTCCATGCATTAGCCAAGCGTCTTATGAAGTCGGTCCGGAATTTTTCGAAACCTTCATGGACGAAAACCCGGACTACACACGGTTTTTTATAAACGGCGAAGGCGACCGAATGTTGTTCGACCTTCCGTCCTTCGTGCTTCACCGCCTACGAACCGCAGGAATCGACTCGGCATCGTGGGTCGGAAAGTGCACCTATTCGGAACCACGGAAGTTCTATTCCTATCGCCGCGCAACACATGCAGGCGAACCGGACTATGGTCGATTGATTTCGGTGATCAGACTTTAAGTCTGGTCGATCGCACGTTCTTCGATAATTTCGAACGGAACGCCGGGTTCATCCTTCGCACAGCGGATCACCAACGACGTTTTCACGCTCGCCACATTCTCGGCCGACGTCAATTCTTCGGTCAGAAACCGTTGAAACGTCGATAGATCCGGCGCAACGCATTTCAGAATAAAGTCGATCTCGCCGTTCAACATATGGCATTCGCGCACAAACGGCCACTCACGCGCTTTGCTTTCGAATTCGGACAGATCGGATTCAGCCTGCGAATGCAAGCCAACCATCGCAAAAACCTGCACCTCAAACCCCAGTTCACGGGCGTTCACGTCGGCGTGGTAACCTTGAATATACCCGGCATCTTCCAGCGAACGAACACGGCGCAAACAGGGTGGTGCCGATATCCCGACACGATTCGACAGCTCCACATTCGTCATACGGCCGTCGGCCTGTAGCTCTGCTAGAATTTTCCGATCAATCGGATCGAGTTTGCTGCCTGGCATTATTTTGCTTCCTGCTAAATTTATCGCCTTATTATGCACGACCGCCTCTGGGCGCAATATTATTTCGTCAACCTGCAACAATATCTCGCATCCAACAACACCTTCACAGTCGAGCCCTCAAGACCTATATACCGTTCAACTCAAATCAAAAGGCTATTACCATGACCGATTCACGTCACACCCGCCTACTTATCGTTGGCTCCGGTCCTGCCGGATATACTGCCGGCGTTTACGGCTCGCGCGCGATGCTCGAACCTATCCTCGTGCAAGGCATCCAACCCGGTGGGCAATTAACCATAACAACCGAAGTTGAAAACTGGCCCGGCCATAAAGAAGTGCAAGGTCCCGACCTCATGGTCCAGATGGAAGAGCACGCCCGTGCCGCCGGAACCGAAATCATCGCCGACCATATTAGCTCGCTCGACCTATCAAAGCGCCCGTTTACCGCCATGGGTGACACCGGCACCACCTACACCGCAGACGCTATCGTCCTTGCGACCGGTGCTCAGGCAAAATGGCTGGGCCTGCCAACCGAAGAAAAGTTCAAGGGCTTCGGTGTGTCCGCCTGCGCAACCTGTGACGGATTCTTCTATCGCGGTCAGGACGTCGTCGTCATTGGTGGCGGAAACTCCGCTGTCGAAGAAGCTCTGTTCCTGACCAACTTCGCCTCGAAAGTCACACTAATCCACCGTCGCGACGAGCTCCGCTCCGAGAAAATCCTCGAGCAGCGCCTGTTGAACAACCCGAAAATCGAAACCCTCTGGTTCAACGAACTGGTAGAAGTATTCGGAACCGACGAGCCACTCGGTGTTGAAGGTGTCCGCACTAAAAACGTGAAAACTGGCGAAATTACTGAGGTGCCATGTAAGGGTGTCTTCGTCGCCATCGGTCATGCTCCGGCGTCAGAACTGGTTAAAGACCAGCTTGAAACCCATATGGGCGGCTATGTGGTGACTCAGCCAGACAGTACGGCAACTTCGATTCCCGGTGTTTTTGCTGCCGGCGATTTGACGGACTACAAATATCGTCAGGCCGTAACATCGGCCGGAATGGGATGCATGGCAGCCCTCGAAGCCGAACGCTTCCTCGCAGCCGAAGAATAAGCGGGAAACCTTCCCGTTTTCTGCCGAAATGGCGTGATTTGGTGTTTTTTTACCAAATTCCACCCGTTTCGATTGATATTAAGATAATTATAAGGATAGACGGGGCCAACTATGGTCCCGTCTTCTTTTATATATATCGAGAATCTTATGTCCGCGCAAAACCTTACACCCATCCCCGAACTCTACGTTTCCTATGACAGCGCCGAGAAGCTGAAGGTTGAGGCTGGCGATCTGCCTAGCTGGGATCTGACGGCGCGGCAGTTGTGTGATCTTGAGTTGCTGATGAACGGCGGCTTCAATCCGCTAAAGGGGTTCATGACCGAGGCGGATTATAACGGTGTTGTCGACGATATGCGTCTGACTGACGGGTCGCTGTGGCCGATGCCGATCAATCTGGATGTGTCGGAGGAATTTGCAGCTGGCGTGGAGGATGGCCAAGACATTGCCCTGCGCGACCCCGAGGGCGTGATCCTGGCAATCCTGTCGATTACCGACAAATGGACGCCAAACAAATCCCGTGAAGCCGAAGCCGTGTTTGGTGCCGACGACGATGCCCATCCTGCTGTGAACTACCTGCACAACTCGGCAGGGAACGTTTACCTTGGCGGTCCTGTCATCGGCATTCAGGCGCCCGTGCATTACGACTATCGTGGCCGCCGCAACACTCCGAATGAGTTGCGCGCCTACTTTCGCAAAATGGGCTGGCGCCGCGTCGTTGCCTTCCAGACCCGCAACCCGCTGCACCGCGCGCATCAGGAACTGACCTTCCGCGCTGCCAAAGAAGCGCAGGCCAACCTTCTTATCCATCCCGTCGTCGGCCTCACCAAACCCGGTGACATCGACCACTTCACCCGCGTACGTTGCTACGAGGCGGTGCTCGACAAATATCCGTCGTCCACGACGTCCCTTAGCCTGCTGAACCTCGCCATGCGTATGGGTGGCCCGCGCGAAGCGGTCTGGCACGGGCTGATCCGCGCCAATCACGGCTGCACGCACTTCATCGTTGGCCGCGATCACGCCGGCCCGGGCAAAAACTCCGCTGGTGAAGACTTCTATGGTCCTTACGATGCACAAGACCTGTTTAAAAAGCATGAAGACGAAATCGGCGTTGAAATGGTCGACTTCAAACACATGGTTTTCGTGCAGGAGAAGGCCCAGTACGAGCCCATCGACGAGGTCGACACAAGCCTGACGGTTCTAAACATCTCGGGCACCGAGCTCCGTCGCCGCTTATCCGAGGGTCTGGAAATCCCCGACTGGTTCTCCTTCCCCAATGTGGTCGATGAACTGCGCCGCACGCGTCCGGCCAAGTCGAAACAGGGTTTTACGGTATTCTTCACTGGCCTTTCCGGCTCCGGTAAATCCACAATCGCAAACGCGCTAATGGTCAAGCTGATGGAAATGGGCGGCCGTCCGGTAACCCTGCTTGATGGTGATGTAGTCCGCAAAAACCTGTCGTCGGAGCTCGGCTTCAGCAAGGAGCACCGCGACCTCAATATCCGCCGCATCGGCTATGTCGCGAGCGAGATCACCAAGAACGGCGGCATCGCCATCTGCGCCCCGATCGCACCCTACACGGCCACACGCCGCGCGGTTCGCGAAGACATCGAATCCTTCGGAACTTTCGTCGAAGTGCACGTCGCTACCAGCCTTGAAGAATGCGAGCGCCGCGACCGCAAGGGTCTCTACAAACTGGCCCGCGAAGGCAAGATCAAAGAGTTCACCGGTATTTCGGACCCGTACGAAGAACCAACCAAGGCCGAAATCGTCGTCGAAACTGAAAACGTCGAAGTCGATAACTGCGCCCATCAGGTCATCCTGAAGCTCGAGCAACTCGGGTTGATTGTGGGTTAGAAAAAGAAAAAGCATGGGTCCGTAGGGGGACCCATGCTTCTCCAACTATGAACACCGTACGCCATTCGGGCGATACATATGAATTCGGTAATACGCACCAGAGGGGACACCTCCGCATACAATTACCATTGCCTATTACCGCACCAAATATCATCCAAATCGATCTCGCGACCTACTTGAACGAATACCGGTAGCGGCCCGCCAGCTAACTCATAGCACCACAACTCGGGGCAAGCGCTGTGAAGATCAACATGATCCTCTCGGTCCTCAATACTCGTTACTAACAAGATCAATATATGCACAACGAGTTGCGATTCCGAGAACAACAATCACATATGGTTAAAACCTTAAATAAAAGCGACGAAACTTGAATGATTCAGCTTCAACCTTCAGTAAAACTGAAGTTAACGCCTTGGTTCCGTCTTAATTGCGCCTTAATTTAGCTCTGTTGTTTAGTGGTTTATTTTCCGCAATGGAATCACAGTCTGACTACCAAACACGTGAACACACTAGGAAATCGCTATATTCTGAACAACTTCTTCACGATCACAACGCTTTAAATCAAGGTGCAACAATCCGTTTTCCAAAGTTGCGCCGACCACGTCGATTCCATCTGCCAACACAAATATTCGCTTAAACTGGCGCGCAGCGATTCCCTGATGGAGGTATTCAGCCTGCGTTGAACGCGAGCCCTGCTCTCCGCGCACAACCAATTGCGCCCCTTCAACCATTACATCGAGGTCATCCATCGCAAATCCGGCTACTGCCAGCGAAATACGGAAATCATCGTCAGAAGTCTGCTCGATATTATACGGCGGAAACCCGTCTCCGTTGGATTTGGCGCTCAACTCCAGCATTTTATCGAGACGCTCGAACCCCAATAAATGTGGATGTGCCGAGAAGGATATTTTGGGCATTTATAAGGCCTCGTGGAGAAAGGTATGTCAGGCCAAAAATATGGGGCGATAGGTCGCCAAAAACAAGTATGCATGGGGGTTTTCGTGTGGGCCCACCTCCGGTATACTATGGTCAGCAACTTGCAGGGCAGGCATCATGAACTTTTCACCAACAATGGAACACCGCGAAATACTGCGCGTGAGGTTGGAACTGCTGTTACGCGAACACCGCGATCTGGATGACGCGATTCGCGCGCTAGACGAAACCCGATCGGCCGACCAATTGACCTTAAGGCGCCTTAAAAAGCAGAAACTGGCGCTAAAAGACCAAATTGCGCGGATTGATGACGAATTAACCCCCGACATTATCGCCTGAGCGGAGCTTGCGTAGCCGTCGCCTATGACTATAGTGCGGCCTTCTCGAAACGGCGGGAGCCTTCAAATGACCCAACCAAAAATCGGTATCATCATGGGAAGCCAGTCCGACTGGCCGACGATGAAAGAAGCGGCAGATATTCTTGACCAGCTTGATTTGCCCTATGAAACCAAGATCGTATCTGCGCACAGGACACCGGATAGGCTTTGGTCCTATGGAAAAACCGCGGTCGAGCGCGGGCTTCAGGTGATTATCGCAGGCGCAGGCGGTGCGGCGCATCTGCCGGGTATGATGGCCTCCAAGACACGGATTCCGGTGCTGGGCGTACCGATCCAGACCAAAGCGCTATCGGGCGTCGATTCCCTGTATTCTATAGTCCAGATGCCAAAAGGGTTCCCTGTTGGTACAATGGCGATTGGCGCGGCCGGTGCAGCGAACGCGGGCTTGATGGCCGCAGCAATCCTCGCGAATAACGACGCTAAATTGGCCGAAAGGCTGGAAGCATGGCGCGAAGCCTTGTCACAATCTATTCCGGATGAGCCACAAAATGACTGACCACCTGAAACCTGGATCAACTATCGGCATATTGGGCGGTGGACAGTTGGGCCGGATGCTTTCGGTCGCAGCTGCGCGCCTTGGTTTGAAAACACATATATTCGAGCCATCGGCTGATGCGCCCGCCAGCCATGTTGCATATCGGGTCACAACTGCAAACTACGACGACACGAATGCTCTCGTCACATTTGCACGGTCTGTCGATGTCGTCACCTATGAATTCGAAAACATCCCCACCGAAGCATTGGATATTATTGAATCTATTTGCCCTATTCGCCCGGGCCGCCGCGCCCTCGCCATTTCTCAAGACCGGATCGCCGAAAAAGCCTTCCTTTCGCAAATTGACATTAAGGTTGCGCCGTACGCACAAATAGATAGCGTTGAGAACCTTCAGGCGGCCTTAACTACCATCGGCGCTCCCTCCATCCTCAAAACTCGTCGCTTTGGTTATGACGGCAAAGGTCAGGTCCGGATTACCGACGCAGGCGATGCCGAATCCGCCTACGCGGCGCTAAAAGGTGCTCCGGCTGTGCTGGAGGGTTTCGTAAATTTCGAGCGGGAAATCTCGGTTATTGCTGCACGCGGCATTGACGGTGCCGTCGTATGTTATGACCCGGGTGAAAACGTCCATAAAGACGGCATACTGGATACCACAACCGTCCCTGCCACCCTTGCGGCCGGACAGCATATGGATGCCGTGCTGATGGCTGGCAAAATCCTGAATGCACTGGATTATGTCGGTGTGATGGGTGTGGAACTGTTCGTGACCCCCGAAGGCCTGATCGTGAACGAAATCGCGCCGCGGGTGCATAACACCGGTCACTGGACCCAGAATGCCAGCGTTGTTGATCAGTTCGAACAACACATCCGCGCCGTGGCCGGATGGCAGCTAGGTGACGGCCAGCGTCACGCAAATGCGGTGATGACAAACCTGATTGGTGACGATGTTCTGAGTTATGCCGACTTCACCGGCGCGGGACTGCATCTCTATGGCAAGGCCGACGTCAAACCGGGTCGCAAGATGGGACACGTCAACCGGATATCGCCAATAGAGTGACCCAAACGCGAAACGCTCCGATAACAACCGGAGCGTTTCGTTTAACTAGTCCAGCGTTAGCCAGTATAACCCTGACGCTCGGCGTTAGCCTTTGCGTCTGACTTGGCCTTGTAGCCCTCGGACGCAGCACCAACGATCTGGCCGTTGGATGCCTTACGACGCCAGCGATGTTCGCCACGCTTGTCCTCATAGAATTCCCATTTGTCGCTGTCCTTCGGATCACGATTCATGTTGGCCTCGCAATCGGACTTTTTCACATAGCCCTCGCAAGCCGCACCAACAATCTGACCGTTCGAGGCCTTGCGACGCCAGCGGTATTCCCCGCGCTTGTCCTGATACACTTCAAACTTGTCGTTTTCACCAGCCATATTCAATTCTCCGATATTAAGTTTTTGCCAAAGGCCTTGTTGCACGGATTAGATTGCGCGGAAAATGCCATCCGATCAAGCTTTCCTGTAGGGCAATCTGACGCTAGTTTTGCTTTTTCGGCCCCAAAACGGCGATAAATACGCCGCCAAGGATAAGCGCAGCGGAAATAACAAACGCCCACGTCGCCGTTTCACCTAAAAACACCATCCCGCCAGCAAGCGCGATCAGTGGCACCGTCAGTTGAAGAATTGCAGCCAAACTTGAATCTAGTTTTGGTAAGGTCGCGTACCAGATCGCATATCCAACACCGGAAGCCAGCGCTCCCGACGTGATCGCAAGCATTGTTCCAGTAAACGTCACGTCCGTATCCAGCGGGAAAACCAGCCATAGCAAAACCGCGAAGGGTGCCGCGAACAAGAAGTTACTAGCTGTTGCCTGTAGCGGGGCGGAAACGCTTCGACCGCGCAGGGAATACACTCCCCATCCCACCGCAGACAGGGCCATCAAAACCGAACCACTCACGTCTGGCATTTCGGCACCCGGTGCAAATAGCACCGCAAGCCCGATCATTCCCAGCAGCGTTCCGATCCACCGCGCCATTGACGGCTGTTCTCGCCCGATCACTGCACCGGTGAACATCGTGATCTGCACCCCGCCAAACAAGATCAACGCTCCAAGGCCCGCGTCGAGCGTAACATAAGCAAATGAAAACGCCCCTGCATACAGCAGTAGCGCCGCCGCCGAAATCGCACTGCCATGCTTTAGCATCCCGCCTAGACCGCCACGAAACGCGACCAGCGCTGTCAAAGTTATCGCACCGGAAACCAACCGGATGGCCATAAACGCCCCCGGACCGATTTGATCAAATGCCAGCGCGCTACGGGTAAGAACCGAGTTAGCTGCGAATGCAATGAGTGCAAGAAGGGTTAATACAAAGATACGCATAAGGTTTTAGACATCGCCAACGCCGGAATGACCACCCCAACGTCAACAACAATCCGTGTCTCAAAAGGAAACTGGCCGCCCCGAACAATCAAGTTCGTTGCGGGCGGCCGGTTTTTATTCGCTATACGTCGACAATGTTTTAATCGGCGGGTGCCGCAAAGAATTGCGGACGCAACATGCTCACCGTTATCGCTCCAGCCCCGAAGAAAACGAAGCCCAGTGTGATCAGCCAGCCCACAAATGGAACCAGCGACAGCAACGCAACCGCAGTCGCGCCAATGACTGCAGCGATGACTTTGTCAAGGAAAGCAGGCGACATCGACTTACCAATCACACCCCATATACCGACACCAAAAACATACGCGCCGATGACATAGCCGATCAATCCCAACAGTACCGCTGCAACAATGGCGACCGGCGTAACGAACATTCCCCACAAGGAAACAGCCGTGATAATAGCCGCGCCAGATAGCACTGACATAGCCAGAAAGCCGAACCAAATCGCACGTACAGGCTTCGCAAGTGCTCTTTCCCGCAAGCGCGCAATCGGGCCGGAGGCAACCGCGACCAGCAAAATTGCAAGCACCGAAACGACCGCGATCCCGCCAAAGAATCCGCCGACTAAAGTCAGTAAGCTTGGCTTCTTAACGATATAGTTCCCGTCCTCGGTCCATTGTTCGATTTCGCGAATTTCCACCCGCTCAGCGGGGGCTACCGTTGCTGGAACTGATACGCTGTCGGGAGAGTCCGTGTAAACTGTCAGCGTTCCGCCAACCCTCGCCCCTTCGCCAAATTCGAGCGTCGCAGCTGAGAACGCTGCATCACCGGTGACAAGGTCATTCAGTGTAACCGTGTCACCCGCCAAAGCCACATAGCCAGCAACGGGCGCGGAAATGATCACCTTCGAACCAGCCGCACGAACATCCCCGCTAACGGGCGCAGATATATCAACCCGATATCCAGCAGCCGTAACGTCACCCTCAACAGCGGCCCGAATGTTGACGTTTTCACCAGCCGCATAGACATCGCCACCAACCGCGGCCCTAAGAGTAACCTCGCGTCCGGCTATATGGGCTGTTCCCGAGATCGGGGCCGTAACCAGCAAATCCGAACCGGCCATGAACAGATCATCGACACCGGTTTCGGAGTGCACAACACCGCCTCCGGCAAGGAAAATATCCTCACCGATCCGCGTCTCGGTCTCTTCGGTTTGTGCTGACACGAGGCCGACACTCAGCAGAAGCCCAAGGCACATTGTATAAATAATAGTAAGTCGCATTTCGAGTCCTCCTCTAAAAATACCAAGAGAGGGTAACAGACTTTAAAAAACTATGCTTTGATTAAAATCAACATAACTCAGCCTCAGAAAAAGCCGGTTTTGCACAAAAAAGGGACCCGAAGGCCCCTTTTTCCTAATATTCGGTAAGCGGTGACTTACATCATACCGCCCATACCGCCCATGCCGCCCATGTCCGGCATTCCGCCAGCAGCGGCACCAGCTGGTGCAGGTTTGTCTGCGATCATGGCTTCGGTTGTGATCAACAGACCAGCAATCGAACCCGCATCTTCCAACGCAGTACGTGTAACTTTAGCCGGATCAATAACGCCGAAGTCGAACATGTTGCCATATTCTTCAATCTGCGCGTTGAAGCCGAAGTTGCTGTCGTCGCTCTCGCGGATTTTGCCAGCAACAACTGCACCGTCAACACCAGCGTTGTCAGCAATCTGACGGATCGGAGCTTCTAGTGCACGACGAACGATTGCGATACCCGCAGTCTGATCGGAGTTATCACCTTCGACATCAGCCAAACCTTTTGCAGCCTGAACAAGTGCAACACCACCACCAACGATGACGCCTTCCTGAACAGCAGCGCGAGTCGCGTTCAACGCATCGTCCACACGGTCTTTACGCTCTTTAACTTCGATTTCTGTAGCACCACCAACGCGGATAACAGCAACACCACCAGCCAGTTTGGCCACACGCTCTTGCAGTTTTTCGCGGTCGTAATCCGAAGAAGTTTCTTCGATCTGTGTGCGGATCTGTGCAACACGTGCTTCGATCTCGGCTTTCTCGCCGTTACCGTCAACGATAGTTGTCTCGTCTTTGGTGATTTGAACTTTCTTCGCAGTACCAAGCATGTCCATAGTAACCGACTCAAGCTTCATGCCAAGATCTTCGGAGATAACCTGACCACCTGTCAGGATAGCGATATCCTGCAACATGGCTTTACGACGATCACCGAAACCAGGTGCTTTAACAGCAGCGATTTTCAGGCCGCCGCGCAGTTTGTTAACAACCAGAGTTGCCAGCGCTTCGCCATCAACATCTTCAGCGATGATCAGAAGTGGTTTGCCGGACTGGATAACAGTTTCCAGCAGTGGAACCATTGGCTGAAGGCTCGAGAGTTTTTTCTCGTGCAACAGGATCAGACAATCTTCCATGTCAGCAATCATTTTGTCCGGGTTAGTGATGAAGTATGGCGACAGGTAACCGCGGTCGAACTGCATGCCTTCAACAACGTCTGTTTCAGTTTCCAGACCTTTGTTTTCTTCAACAGTGATAACACCTTCGTTGCCAACACGCTGCATAGCGTCTGCGATCTGGTTGCCGATCGCGGCTTCGCCGTTTGCGGAAATTGTGCCAACCTGTGCAACTTCTGCTGTGTCTTTAACTTCGCGGGCCATGCCTTTGATGTTTTCAACAACGTTAGCAACCGCAAGATCGATACCGCGCTTCAAATCCATCGGGTTCATGCCAGCGGCAACCGATTTCAGACCTTCGCGAACGATCGCCTGAGCCAGAACAGTCGCAGTAGTAGTACCGTCGCCTGCTGTATCGTTAGTGCGCGATGCAACTTCTTTAACCATCTGCGCGCCCATGTTCTCGAACTTGTCTTCCAGTTCGATCTCTTTAGCCACTGTAACACCGTCTTTGGTGATGCGTGGTGCGCCGAAAGATTTGTCGATAACCACGTTACGACCTTTAGGGCCGAGGGTCACTTTTACAGCGTTTGCCAGAATATCAACACCGGCCAGCATACGATTGCGGGCGTCTGTGTCGAACTTTACGTCTTTTGCAGCCATGATGGATGCTCCTTATAATGGG
>Ga0209121_10000358_pt1 | contig 48101 bp, 47 predicted proteins | sample Cruoilmetagenom3_FD_187292 | JGI IMG/M metagenome (GOLD analysis project Ga0209121, IMG submission 187292) | Oil polluted marine microbial communities from Coal Oil Point, Santa Barbara, California, USA - Sample 3 (SPAdes) (version 2) | ecosystem: Environmental > Aquatic > Marine > Oil seeps ... | reverse complement strand
CAACGAACCCTATCCATGCTATAGATGCTATAGACGCTATAGACGCAATAAACGCTATGAACCCAAGACCTAAAAGGATGGACGCTCGACTAATCTTGTGGGAGAGGCTTTCCAGCCTCGATGATCACGGGCAGAAGCCCGTTCCCACATATCCCATATCACGTATCACTTATCACGATAACCCTAACAGTCCAACCCACTAACTCGTATACACATCTAACTATTAGACTGTTGACATTTATAGGGAGATAAATATAATGAAACTATGATGTTGCTTTTAATAATTGCCTTCAGCACACAGCCAAATAATATTGTATTAAAGGATTTTACACTCCATAAAACAAGGCAGGAGAGTTTCTTTAGTCTATACGAGCATCTTGGTAGAAACAAAAGCAATATTATCATCACCTCTGACCTATTCTTCCATTCCTCTATTTCTTTATATGACTCCACAATAACTCTGGTAGAGAAGGAAAAAATTATCCCACAGCTAAAACAACTACTTCATCCCCTATATAAGAACGCAGAAGGAGTCAGTAGAGACTACTTCGAAGTAGCTCTCTCTCTATTAGGGGTAGTAGAACCTCTGAGGGAAAGAGTTAAAAAGGAGATAAAACAGATAGAAAATGCCGGAGGATTTGGTAACTCACCAATCCTGGGGATTAATATAGATTATTCACAATTCAAACCCAGAGGTCATTATACAAAGAGTAAGGTTCTATCAAACTATTTCAAAGCAATGATGTGGCTATCCTTTCCTAAAATTCCAATTGAATCGAAGGAATACTACGATATTGCCACAGGGCAGGCCACTATGATAGGGGACCTTGATTTACTTTCCATATATCTCGGAATCGACAGCCTCGTTACTAAACTCGTTGGGACCACAGATGATATAACACCCCTTCTTATCTTAAAATATAAAGATACTCCCTCCCCCATTGATTCCCTGCGCAAATTTCGCGGGAGGATTGTATCAAAAAGTGAGAAGGACATCGTAAAATACTCCTTTATGCCGCAGAGATTTATCCTGGATTCTTACATCTTCCAGATGTTAACATATGATTATATAATAGGTTATACAGGAGACCCGGATAATCTGCCTTTTACCGCTGGGTATACCGAGGCAGGTATACAACGAGTTTTCCCCAGAGGGTTGGATGTCTTCGGAGTTTTTGGCTCAAATATCGCTACCGAGATACTGAAAAAGGAGGGCGATACAGATTACCCAAATTATTTCGCTATCCAAGAGGGGCTGAAAAGAAGCATTAAATTAACGGAAGATGGCTCTCTCTATGATATATATCTCCTTGCTCTAAAAGAACTTTTGAGTGATAAGAATTTCATGTCCTCAACTTATCAATATAAAAATTTAATAACCGCATCTGGAGGCTGGTGTGAACTTCGTCATGCGACAATTCTATATGCCAAGCAGAGTTACACGGCACTCGTTTCTGCCCCTCCAAAGAGGGAAAAAATAATTCTTATAGAGCCTTTCCCTGAAGTATATCGCTATCTCCTTAAATTTGCTAAAAGAATGCACGAATTCTATCCATTGGATGCAACAAAGGAACTCATTTTGGTTCTCAACACGGCTATAAAAGTAAGCGAAAAAGAGTTAGATGGTGAAATACCTGATATAGAAAAAGTTCAATCTATCCCATATAAACTAAAAACATTGACCAATAAAAAAAGAGCGCCTCTCATTGCTGATGTCCATACTGACCCCAATACAGGAATGGTTCTTGAGGAAGCTATCGGCAACCCATTTATTATTAATATCTCTCTGGATTTGAATAGCGAAGAAATGAACTTTACCGGGGTTTCCTATTCTTATTATGAATTCAAACAATCAATGTCAAATAGACTTACAGATGAAGAATGGAGAGAAGTTATGAAAGAGAAAGAAATCCCTGCCTGGATAGGGAGATTTACACAATGAACATAATCGGTGGAGTAGCAAAAGGACAAAAGATTTTTTCTCCAAAGAATATTAGACCAACAAGGGCAATAGTGAGGGAAGCTCTTTTCTCTATTATCCAGGTGGCAGACAGGACATTCATAGACCTATATGCTGGCTCTGGAGCGGTTGGGATAGAGGCACTTTCAAGGGGATCTTCCCGTGTCATCATGGTAGAACGAAGCAGGAAAGCTGTAAGTTACATTCAGAGGAACCTTGAAAAAACAGGGTTAGAAGCAAAGGTGATAAATAAATCTGTAGAGTCGGCTTTGCCTTCACTAAAGATAAAAGCCGACTTTATCTTTATGGACCCTCCATACAACACTAACTTAATTCCAAAAACACTAAGACATATTGATAATATTCTAAAAGAGGACTCCATTATAATTATTGAATACCCAACAGATAATATCCCCTATTACAATGGGTTAAGGGAAATAAAAAACAAAACGTATGGAGATACTTCCCTCCTCTTATTAAAAAAATGAAAAAAGCAATATACCCTGGAACATTTGACCCTATAACTAAAGGACATATTGATATCGTGAGAAGAAGTCTAAAAATATTTGATGAAGTAACTATACTCGTTGCACAACATTATGGTAAAGAAACTCTATTTACACCGGAAGAAAGAAAGGAATTAATAGAAACAGCGATAAAGGATATAGAAAATGTAAATGTAGATACCTGGATAGGATTGGTTGCCGAGTATGTAAATACTCATAAGGTAGATGCAGTTATACGTGGGATGAGAGCCCTTTCTGACTTTGAGTATGAATTCCAGATGGGGATGATGAACCGAAGGCTATGTCCAAATATTGAAATTATATATCTCTTCCCGGATGAAAAATACCTGTTCTTAAGTTCCAATGTTCTAAAGGAGATAGTCTACTTTAATGGTGATATATCTGAGTTTACAACGGAAGAAGTATCAGTAAAATTAAAAAAACGCCTGAAAGAACAGTCAAAATGAGTAGAACCCTCCTTGATCCAATCCACGAGTTTTACTCTCGCATTGCTCCCTCGAGAAACGGTTCCTACTGGACTGAAACCGAAGGGGTCTATAATACCTCTATATAAACTCCAAGATATTCTATGAAAAGTAGTATCTATTCAGCTAGAATAGTAGTAAAAGGGGGAAAGGGTGGAGATGGTAGGGTTAGTTTTCGCAGTGTCCCACATCAAGTAAAAGGGGGACCAGATGGAGGAGATGGCGGTAAGGGGGGGAATGTACTATTAAAAACCGATGATAAATATTATTCCCTGGAACATTTGCACCGCGAGCAAATCATAAAGGCCGCTGAGGGTTCCTCTGGCGGTAAGAATAAAAAACACGGTAAAAATGGTAAGGATAGGATTATCTTCCTCCCCATTGGAACAACTGTTTATACACCAGGAAAAAAAGAAACAATAGCAGATTTGATAAATGAACGGGAGAAAATCACTATTGTGCATGGGGGAAGAGGAGGCAGGGGTAATATTCATTTTGCCACAGCCACAAATCAGGCACCAAGGATTGCAACCCCTGGGGAGATAGGAGAGGAAAAAGAGATCGAACTGGAATTCCGTCCCCTAATTGACGTAGCTTTAATTGGTCCTCCAAATGCAGGGAAATCATCACTGCTTGCAAGATTCACAGGTAGCACACCTGAGGTAAGAGAATATCCTTTCACCACAAGAAAACCTCATCTATGGACCTGCATCAATGATTATAAACGTTACACTTTCCTCGACACTCCCCCATTGGTTGCTGAATTCCTTCCTGATATCCGACTGCTTATAGGAAGAGCAAGAGTGGTCATTGTAGTCCTTGATGGAAGCAAGAATGATATATCGAATCAATTTCAACCTATAAAAGATGAAATTATATCTTATTTTACAGGGGATTTGGGGAAACTCTATGTTATTGCCGTAAATAAGATTGACAAAAGAAAGGGACCCGTCAACAAATTTGTTCCTTACCCGATGTTTATCATTTCTATTGGGGATAACAGTGGTATAGAATCACTTAAATCCTTTGTTTTTAATAGGTTAAATGAAAAATAATATGATGGAGAAGCTCTGGATGACCAATCTTGTAAAATTATCCGACGCAAGGATTGATACATTAAGAATGAAAGAAATCCTCATAAATAGCAAAGAGATATTAAAAGAAGAAAACTTCCTAGAGATACTTATGAAAACCGGGAAAATATCTCAAAAAGAAATTGATAGGGTAAAAAAAATAAATATAGAACTACAAATGAAAGTGCTTTCTGATAAAGAAGTTTCATTACTCACATTCAAAGACCCCGATTATCCGGATAACCTTAAGAACCTTCCCGATGCTCCGCCAATCCTTTATTGTAAAGGAAGGTTATTACCATCTGATAGCAATGCAGTGGCAATTGTTGGAACCCGAAAAGCTACCCAATACGGACTGACCGTCGCAAGGAATCTGGCAAAGGAACTATCCCGTCGTGGGACAATCATTATAAGCGGTCTGGCAAGAGGTATCGACTCACAAGCTCATATTGGAGCCCTGGAAGAAAACGGAAGAACCATGGCGGTTATGGCAACCGGGATAGACAGAGTGTACCCTCCGGGAAACAAAAATCTTTCTGTAAAGATTGCAGAAAAAGGGGCACTGCTCACCGAATTACCACCTTTCTCAAGGCCGGTACCTTATTATTTTCCTGAACGGAATAGAATCATTAGCGGACTCTCAAAAGCAGTCATTGCAGTTCAGGCATCATTCAAAAGCGGTGTTTTCTCAACGGTAAAGTGGGCTCTGGAATACGGGAGGGATGTATATGCCCTACCTGGTGACATCACAAGAGAAGTAAGCAAGGGCACCAACAAACTTCTCAAAATGGGAGCAATCCCACTCACTGGATACGAGGATGTCCTTAATAACACGAAACTAATGATAGAAGAAAAAGAAATAGAACCACCACCTGAAATAGATAATTTAGGAAGGGATGAAAAAAGAGTCTACGAATTACTGGAACTCGAACCAAAAACCGCTGACAGGCTTACCTCTGAGGCAAAAATGAAACCACAAGAACTCTTAGCAGTTATGGCTGTTTTGCAGATAAAAGGACTGGCAAGAGAAATAGGGGGAAAAAGATTCGTAAAGGATAAAATATGATAGGCGTAATCGATATAGGGAATACAAATATTCACTGTGCATTATTTGAAAGTCTTGAAATAAAAGAGACAAAGATAATAAATAATATATTAAAGATAAAGGACTTTTTTTCCGAAGTAAACGAGATTATGATGATATCTGTTGACCTTGAGAGAGAAAAAATCGTAAGGGATATCCTAAATATACCAATTATAGACTTTCCTAAAACACTCATCGAACTGGATTATCAGTCTGATGTTGGCTGTGATCGATTAGCCAATGGGATTTCAGCGAAAGAATCCCATGGTCTACCTGCCATTGTTGTGGATTGTGGAAGTGCTATAACTGTTGATCTATTCCTCGAACCCTCTCTGCCTAATGGAAAATACACTGCCCAATTTGGGGGTGGTGCAATACTTCCCGGACTCGACTGGTATTTTTTATCTCTCTCTAAAGGGAAAGCATTGCCAAGTATGGAACCAGCTCTTCAAAATACAATTGGCAAGAGTACAACTGGCTGTCTAAAACTTGGAGCTTATGGTGCCTTTGTAGGTGGAATAGGAGAAATACTCACTCTTTTTAACTACCAGAACAAGAATTTGATATTCACAGGTGGAGATGGGAGGAGATTCCTAAAATTCTTTAAAGCGGATTATGACCCTGTGCTCACACTTAAAGGAGGCATAATTGCCTATCACAAAATCAGCTCTTGAAACCATGCAAGTGGCCATGGATCTGGTAAGCTGGTTGAACGAACCAACCTGCATTGCACTTATAGGCGACCTCGGAGCAGGTAAAACGGTGTTTGTTAAAGGAATAGCAAAGGGTCTGGAAATAAATGATGTTATCCAAAGCCCTACTTTTGTGATTATGCGTTCATATATTGGGAGAATGAAATTGTATCATATTGACCTCTATAGAATAAAAACATCTGATGAAGCAATTCCATTTGAGGAATATCTCATTTCTGATGGAATTACAGCTATTGAATGGGCTGAACGTATAAAAGATTTACTTCCTCTTAAGAGAATTGAAGTAAGCATTGATATCATTGGAAGAGAAGAACGAAGAGTTACGATAAATGATTATCGGAATTGACAGCACAGCTAAGGCGGCTGGACTTGCTATAGATGATAATGAGCATTTTGAAATTGAATATGTGGAAGACATTCCTCATAAGTTAAAAGATTTAGGAATAGAGCCATCAAATATAGAAAAAATATTGATTACTATTGGACCTGGCTCTTTCACAAGCCTTCGGGTTGGATTGGTAATCGCACAAGGCCTAGCCCTCCCATACAATATACCTATTTTTGGTTATTCTACATTTCTCGCAATGGTAGAAGGAGCACCGATTGGACATCTCATGCCCCTTCTCTATGCCCAAAAGGAGGTCGTATATGCAGCACATTTTAACAAAACCAGTACCGAAACCCGAGAAATATTTACGGATAGACTGATGAAAATCGAAGACTTAATGCATTATCTGGACAAACTTGATTCGCAAACCATTATCTTTGGTAGTGGGGCCGAAAAAAATAGAGAAAGCATCGAAGGGAATGGATACTCAATCCATTCCTCACCCCCTATTGCCCCTTCCTTGATAGAATTATACAAAAAGGGGGTAACCTATATGCTCAATCCCGAAGTCCCCCTCTATCTTGCTCTTTCGGGAGCATACAGAAGAAGGGAAAGAGCAGAGATAAATTTACGGCCAATGGAATTTAAAGACCTGGAGGAAATTTTTAAGATTGAACAGGATGTTTTTCCCGAACCCTGGGATCAAGATACCTTCTATCTTACATTTATAAGTAAAGAATACCTGACTATAGTTGGAACCCTCGATGGTAAAGTTGTTTCATATATGATCGGGTGTCCTGAAGAAGAAAAATTCCACCTGATGAACATTGCTGTCGCAAGAGAACATTTTAGGAAAAATTATGGAACAAAAATGCTAAACTATCTATTGAAAGAATTAGAGAGTTCAGAAGGAATTAAATCCTGTTATCTGGAGCATCGCATAGGTAATAAAGCAGCCTTTGAACTTTACAAATCATTTGGGTTCAGAGTTGCAAAAATAAGACCTGCCTATTACGGCAATGGAGATGACGCAGTGGTCATGGAGATCGGGGTCTAATATAGCCACAGAGTGATGTAGTTAAATAGTTAAATAGTTAAGTAGTTGAGTCGTTGATTTGGAATCCTGTCCCCTTGATTCTTGACACTGGACACTAGACTCTTGACTAATTCCCACATATCACGTATCCCTTATCACTTACCACTTATTACATACCACGATAGTACTAACATACCAAACGACTAACCGACCAATTCATATACTCTCTAGCTATTAACTTACGCTCTGGCTACCTGCCATCGTACGTAGGCTCTTTGCTCTTAAATTGACTCCTTACTGGTCGCTTTTCGTATCATCGCATCTATCCTATCCTGAATATTCCTCGGGAGTCCTTTGATACCGCCTTCAAGGAAACCTCTTATCAAAAGAGACCTTGCGCTTTCTTCATCTAAACCACGGGACATAAGGTAGTTTAGTTGTTCCCCTGCTATTTTTCCAACAGATGCTTCATGGGAAAGTTCAGTGTCGATATGACTGGCTTCTAATTCCGGAACAGCATAAATTGAACTCTTTTTATCCAGGAGAAGGCCGTTACACTCCATATGCCCTTTTGTTCCTTCATTGCCTCCTTCTATATAACCCCTTGATATAATTCTGCTCCTTTTTGATACTACACGACTTATAATCTCTCCACTCGAACCCCTCCCCTTCAATATCACCCTTGAACCCATATCAATCAGTGAACCCGGTCTTCCATATATGATCGAACTAAACTTTACCGTTGCTTCATCCGAGAGGTATGCAACAGGATTACTCTGTATCTCTCCTACTTTCGTCAATGCGACGTAGTTAGAGGTATAAGAACCCTTCTTTTCAACTTTTATAGCAGTTCTTGGATAAACTAGAGTCTTTGCTCCCCAATCATGTATCATCGTATAGGATAGAGATGCTCCCTCTCTTACGAAAGTCTCTGTAACTGCTATATGCCTACCCCTGGTTACAAGATTGCCTGTGGTGCACCCTGTTATTACATCTAATTTGGAACCCGGGTCAAGAACAATTACATTATGAAGAATTTGATCAAAGCCCTCATTATGAAGAAAGAAACAGGATTGAGTCGGGAACTGGACTTTAACCCCCTCTTTCACATATATGAAACTCCCAACAATTTGTTCTTCTTCTGCTACCATTTTTGTCCATTTGTCCTTGTCCTTATTTACAAGTGAAAATAATAAATCCTTCACCCAGGGATACTCTTCAAGCGCTAATGTAATGGGCAATATAATTAGTGCATCCTCTCTGGATAGAGATTCCTCCTCTTTATTGTTTATGACAAGAAAAGAACCAGAACGTTCAGCCTCCCCTTTCGTATCAAAACCAACACGATCAAGAGCAGATATTTCTTCTTTCAACTTTTTATCATACTTGGAATCTTTCATTCTCCCTTGCTTCCTTTGCACATCGAGCGAATCCATTGGTTCTGATCTGGTCAAAAATATCCAGCGGGGAACCCGAACAAACTATTCTCCCACCTATCATTACATAACCTACATTGGCGTGTATTTTCTCTAATATAGTACCCGAATGGGTCACGATTATTCCACTATTTTTGCGCTTCATGATAGGAAGGTCTTTCTGTAGTAATTTCCTGATAATTTTTATTATCAGACCCATATTTTCTACATCAACCCCTGAATCAGGTTCATCGAACATTACGAGTTGGGGTAACTGAGCCAGGAGTTGAAGGAGTTCTCCCCTCTTCCGTTCACCCCCAGAGAATCCCACATTAACTTCTCTGTTAAGATGCTCCTTTAAATCAGTTTCTTTCGTTATTTCGTCCACAATTTTGTTATCTTTTGCTATAGCTCTAAGGAGGATATCTACTGAAACCCCTTCAACTATAGGAGAATGCTGAAAGGCAAGACCAATACCCATTCTTGCTCTCTCGGTTAAACCAAGCCCTAAGATAGATTTACCTTTGAATCTAATATCCCCTGACACAACCTCATAATCTGGAAGCCCCATAATAGCACTAACAAGACTAGATTTGCCAGAACCATTGGGACCAAAGATCACGTGGACCTCACCCTCCTTAACATTGAGATTCACCCCATAAAGCAGTTGCTTATCACCTGTCTTTACAGATAAATCTTTTATCTCTAATAGCAATTCTTTATTCCTTTTTTCTTCCATTTTTATAACTTTATATTGTAGAAAAAAACTACTCTGTCAAGGATTAATAAATAGTAGGAACGAAAGACTCTCGAGTATCGACTCATAACCCTTCCGTTTTAACTCTTGACTTTAACACCCTCTGATTTATCCTTTATCAATGGAAAATAGATTTATAAGGATACTTGCCGGAGCAGGTGGTGGAAAGACATACGAACTTTCCAAAAGATATATTAATCTACTAAAAAGGCATAAAGGAAATCTCAAAAGAACCCTCGCTATAACGTTCACCAATAAAGCTGCGAGCGAGATGAAGGAAAGGATACTTTCCATACTCAAGGAAGACGCATTAAATAATGGGGATACTGACTCTGAAAAACTGGTTGACTGGATTCTTTACAACTTCAGCGATTTTTCGGTTAGGACCATAGATAGTTTTATAAACAAACTCGTAGAGGTATTTTCTATAGACCTTGGCTTATCACCTCAAACCGAACTGGTGCTGGAAGCTCAATATTATAAAGAATACGCTGTTTCAAAATTAATTGAAAATGTGGCAGAAGATGAAACGCTAAAACAAACCATAACAAATTTTATTCTCTCTATGATTGAACTGACCGGCAAAACCTACTGGGGTTTCAAAGACATTATAATGAAGGGGATGGAAGAAATTGAAAACTGTGAGAAGGATTTAGCCTTCCCCTTTGATATACCTAAGGAGTCTGCTCTGGAGACTGACAGGATAATGAGAAATTTGCGCAAAGAGACCTCTGTCATGGCAGAAGAATTACTAAAGATCTCTGGAGGAAACGAAAATATAAATAAAAGGTTTCTTACAAAATTAGAGAAAGGAGTGAAGGACATAAATGAACTTTTAAGCAGTGCTTATATTAAAAAGGAATGTGATAATGCTATCAAAAAGAACGCAACACTAAACAGAGATGATTTTTGCCACTTATTCGAACAATTAAAGGACACCGCCTTCACCTATTACACAGAGAAGATATTCAGGAACCATAACTACCACATGCACATATACCGTAATTATAAAGATATACTAAAGAATTTAAAGAAAGAGGAAAGAGTAAGGTTCATAGAGGATATAAATTCAGAATTAAAGATTCTATTCGACGCATTTGATGTTCCTTTCATCTACTATAGAATCGGTGAAAGGTATGACCATTATCTCATAGATGAATTCCAGGATACAAGCCAGAGCCAGTGGAAGAATCTAAAACCCCTTATTGAAAATAGTCTTTCAGAGGGGGGGAGTTTCTTTTTTGTGGGAGACCCAAAACAGGCGATATACCAATGGAGGGGTGGAGCGGTCGAATTATTTAACGAAGCATTCAATAGTTTTTCATGTGTTGATGAAATAGATAAAAGAGATTCATTTACAGGGATGAATTTCAGGAGCGGTTTTGAAATAGTGAATTTTAACAATGAGGTATTCTCGAATCTCCCCGATAATATAAAAATGGAGATGGGCAAAAGAGCAAATTTCTATTCAAAAGAAAACGTTATACAAAAAGCTTACAAAGAGAAAAATAATCTCGAAGGCTATATTTCATTAAAAAAAATAGAAGGTGATTCCGGCGATAAGGCGGACTTAGAGGAGAACATAAAAAACGAATTAATTAAAACAGTTTATGAAATAAAGAAAAGATTCTCCAATGAGGAAATAACCATACTAACCAGGACAAATAAACAGGCGAAATCTATTGTGAACTGGCTTTCTCTTGAGTGTATCCCTGTGATTTCGAACGAAAGTCTTTATCTAAGGAGCGATGCCAATGTAAAGGGGTTCCTCTCCCTTTTAAAATTCCTCCAACATCCAATTGATGATCTGGCATTTTTCGGATTCATCGCATCTCCATTTTTCAGGAAAGAAACAAATAAATCTTTTGATGATATAAAGAAATGGTATGAAGGAATTCAAAAACAGAATTATCTGTATGAATTATTCAGAAAGGATTTTCCTGATATATGGGATAGGTTTATCCAGCCATTTTTCGTAAGGGTTGGCTTCCTTCCCTTATATGACCTCTCAAGTGATGTATTGAAAACCTTCAGGATTCCTCTGAACTTTCCCGAGTCGAATCCCTTTCTGGAAGGTCTCTTAGAATTTATTCACAACCTTGAGAAGAAATCAATAACCTCGATCGAACTTATGATGAAAGAATGGGAAAACGCAGAGGCTTCATTGCATCCTCCCTCAATTCTTCTTCCCGAAAATGCAGATGCAGTGAAGGTAATGACCATTCATTCCGCAAAAGGTCTCGAATTCCCCGTTGTTATTATACCCTTTCTTTATTTTAGCGTGCAGGAAAGAAATAAGAAAATTAAAGAGATCGTGGTAGAGTATAAAGGAATCAAGAGGATTGCAAAATTGGACAATAAGAATTTACTCCCAGAGAATGAACCACTGCTTTTAAAACATATAAAAAGGGAAATGGAGAAGAGAATCACAGATAACACTTTTGAAGAACTAAACAATCTCTATGTTGCAATGACAAGAGCAGAGAAAGAACTTCACATTTTTATTCCCGATAACACCCCGAAAAATTGTAGTAAGGGATGGAAACAAATACTAAAAAGATTTGTTGAGAGAGCTGATTATCATTGTGGAACACCACAGGAAGGAGAAATCTCTAAAAAACATATCGAATTTCTGGAAATGGCAACAGTTGGGAAAGTGAGTGTTGATGAGATTGAGAGCCGACTAATTTTAAGGAAAAATAACATCACTTCTATGATAAATAAAAAGAGGGAAGAAGCTCTGAAACTGGGAAATATAGTCCACAGGGTTCTTTATTACATCAGGGATACTAATGACATGGTAAACATTAAGAGTATAATAGACCGTTCGCTGAATGAGATAGCATTACCAGAAGAGAGAAGAGTTTTTAAAGAAAGGGTAGAAAGCGCAATCAAGAAAATAATGTCTATAGGAAAAACTAAGGAATGGTTTACTCCAGGGCTTTTAGTATGGAGAGAGAAGGAAATGGCTGATAGGGATGGGAATATCCATCGATTTGATAGAGTGGTTATCGGAGAGGATATTATAACACTCATTGATTATAAAACAGGAGATGAACCAGTATCGCGATATAAAAAGCAACTACGAACTTACAGGGATATACTCATAGATTACTTTCCTCATAGAATTGTAGAATCCTGCATAATCCAGGCAGATACAGGAGAGGTTATAAGAATTGAATAAGATATCAGTAGTTCCTTTTAAGAGAGATTTCATAGACGCATTAAGCGATTATATTCTCTCCCTGGGATATGGGAAAGACCTCTCAAAAATTTGTGTTGTATTCCCTGGCAAAAGACCTTCCCTTTTCCTCGTAAAGGCTCTTGGAAAAAAGATAGATGAGCCATTTATACCGCCTATGAGATTTTCTATTGATGAATTTATGGAGTTTCTCTTTCAAAAGAAAAGAGATGAAAGGATTCCCGAAGGTGATATTGACCTAATCTATCTTTTATATAGAGCAATAAGGGAAAGTGGAGTTGAAAGGAATAAAGGATTAGATACAATAGCAAAATCAATGGGGACATTTGTTCAATGGGGCGGGAAAATATTAAGAGCAATAGAGGAAATAGAACTAGAATGGGGAAAGGAATCAGGAATAGAGGAACTCGCTCTATACGACGAGAATATAATTGAGTGGGCAAGGAATCTCTTGAGGAGATTTACGGCGGTTAAAGAAAGATTTCATAACCTTCTCAAGGAAAATAAACTTACATACAGGGGTGAAGTATACAGATACGTTAGTGAGCATATTGAGGAGATAGAGCCTTTAATACCCTTTCCGAAGATTATATTTTCCGGGTTTTATGCATTGAACGCCTCTGAAGAAAAGACAATGAGGTACCTTTTTGAAAAAGGTAGGGCGGAAATTATTATTCAGTCGGATATTATAGATAATAAAGAAGAAATTCCCAAATCATCACCATACTACTTTCACCAGGAATGGAAGAAGAAATGGGAAGTTGATTTCGAGGAAATAACAAAAGAACGGGAAAAGGAGGCTGATATTAGATTTTATCAGAGTTTTGATACCCACTCTGAAATCTTAAATGTTGACCATATTCTGAATGAGTCAGGCGAAATCGGTGATTTTGCTATTGTCCTTCCAGACCCTCCCGCTCTTATACCACTTTTGAATATTGTTGCCTCCGCTCACAAGAATGACTTTAATATTACACTGGGATACCCCCTTAAAAGGACCTCATTGGCAAATCTTATAAAATACATATTTTCGCTTCAGAATACAAAAAGCGGAAAACAAGGAAGATACCAATATTATGCACCTCTTTATCTGAATCTAATGAGACACCCTTATATAAAAACACTAGAGATCGTCCAAGACAGTCATAGTTTGAGTGGACTCATAAATACCATGGAAAAATTAATCATACGAAAAAATAGAGAAGAACTAAAAATCTTCTTTACCCTTGAGGAAATAGAAGAGCTCATAAAGGACAATAAGGCACTCGGAAAAATCCCAGGGGGTAAGCAAAATTTAGAGGAACTCCTGGAGGTACTTAAAAAGGTCCACTATCTCTTCATAAGGGAATTTGAAGGGATAAAAAAACCACATGAGGGGGCAAAAGCACTGAAGAAATGTCTTAAGTTCGTATACGAGAACGCCTCAGTAAGGAAATATCCCCTCTCAAACCAATTCTTCGGCACATTGCTTGAGAAGCTGGAGGAAATCCAGTTCTCACTATTTTCAAAGATTGAAGATTTCGATAATTCAATTCAACTTCTTAAGTTTTTAGAGAATTATCTAAATGACACAAGGATTCCCTTTAGCGGGGAACCATTAAAAGGCATTCAGATTATGGGCCTTCTGGAAACCAGAAATCTTAACTTTGACAGAGTTATTATCATGGATGTAAATGAGGGTATAATCCCGGGTGTTGAAAAATATGACCCACTTCTCCCCCAGCATTTCAGATCGGCTATAAAGATTCCCGGATATACGGAAAAAGAATCCATATACGCTTATAATTTCTTCAGGCTTATAAATGGTGCCAGGGAGGTTCACCTTCTCTATAAACAGGGAAAACTAAACACTTCTGATGAAAATATAAGATCCAGGTTCATCGAAAGATTACTCTGGGGTAGGGAGAAAAAGGGTGAGAAAATAGAACCTTCTATGCCAGTATTCAAGGTGGAAAAGGTCGGAAGGGATGATTGGGAATTCCCCAAAAGTGAAAAAACCTTAAAGAATCTCAGGGAAATGAAGTATCATCCAACAGCTATCGATACATACATTAACTGCCCCCTCAAGTTCTACTACAGATATGTCTTACATCTGGAGGAATGGGAAAATATCGAAGAGGATATCGAAAGAAGTACAATAGGTATCTTCATCCATAAATTCTTAGAGGAATATTACGGTCAATTTCTAAATACGAAGGTAAAAATTAATAAAAAGGATTTTATGGAAACTCTAACAAAAAATCTTAATGCTGAATTTAGAGAAGGCGGAGGAAGTATTATTGTAAAAGAGATTATAAAAAAGACTCTGGAAAGATTTATTCACTATGAGTTAGAGAGAACAAAAGAAAGCGATATCTTAATAAGAGGACTTGAAAAGGAATTTATGCCGGTCGAATTTAGAGTTGACGGAGAAAAGTTCAAAATTAATGGATTGATAGACAGGGTAGAAGAGATAGATGGTGAGTATTATATCATTGATTATAAAACGGGAACCATACAGAAACCCAATAAGGACAAATTAAACCCTCCTGATGCAGAAGATAGAGAATCTATTCGAAAAAGAATAAGAAGCCTCCAGTTGCCAATTTATGCGTATCTATATTCACAGGAAACGGATATAAACCCGGATAAAATCTGTGCACAATACTTCAATCTCAGAAATCCATGGGAAGATAATACTCTAAATAATAAGAAAATGCACATCTTTATAGATGCATTAAAATTCATTCTAAGGGAAATCGCAAACACGGATAAATCATTTACACCTGATAACTCTGATGACAACTATTGTAGATATTGCCCCTACAGTTTAATATGCCCGGCATATTGAGAAATCCCTTTCAAAACGACTGAAGCCTAAAGCCATAGGTCATCAGCCGTCCTCTTCCGTCACCTACCATCGGAACTACATTGTAAGAGCGGTTTGGAGATTTATATTGTAGGAGCGGTTTCCTAACCGCGATATGTGGGAGAGCCTTTCCGTGCTCGATTCTCGCGGGCAGAAGCCCGCTCACACAGAGGAAAAGGCAATGCCTTTTCCCTACAATCAGGGTGCGAAAGTAGGGTAATTCATGAATTACCCCTACTCCAGTTGTTTTCACCGACAATTGGGGTCAGGTCTCCTTTGAATTCTTTTATTCTTATCAGTGATTATCAGTGTAAATCTGCGTCTAAGAAACGGGAAAGATGGGTGTAAACTCCCCCCTTGCTATAACATGATTTACAATTAATATAACCCTATGGAAAAAACCCTTGAAAAAGCATATGCAATAAAAGATTACATAATCAAGATAAGAAGAGAGTTGCATAAACATCCGGAACTTGCATTCCAGGAAGAATGGACTCATAACTTCGTTTCAAAAGAGCTCACAGAGCTTGGGTTAAATCCAGTCAAAAAGAATAACACCGGAATCATTGCCGATATTGGAAAGGGGAAGGAAAAAGTGGCACTCCGTGCCGATATGGACGCTCTACCCCTAAAGGAAGAAACCGATTTAAAATTCAAGTCTTTAAATGAAGGAGTTATGCATGCCTGCGGTCATGACACGCATATGGCAATGTTGCTTGGGGCAGCAAAACTACTTACGGATTACCCTGTTAAAAGGCCAACACGATTAATCTTCCAACCTTCAGAAGAAAAATCACCTGGCGGAGCAAAGGGTATGATTGAAGAGGGTGTCCTTACGGGGGTCTCTGAAATTTACGGCTTACATATAGAGCCTGAGCTAAAAATAGGCAGTATAAGATTAAAGCCTGGCCCTATGATGGCAGCCCCGGATGAAATAGATATAATAATAAGAGGGTCTGGTGGCCATGCCGCAGAGCCTCATAAGACAGAAGATACCATATATGTTGCCTCGCTGTTTATAAATGAAATCCAGGGGCTGGTGGCAAGGAAATCGGACCCTGCAAATCCGATTGTAATTTCCATCACTTCAATTCATGGAGGCAATGCATACAACGTTATCCCTAAGGAAGTAAAACTGAAGGGAACGGTCAGAACCATTGATGAAGATTCATGGCAAAATGTTCCTATATGGATTGGCAATACTTTGAATGCTCTCCGCACTTCATACCAAATTGAATATGAACTCTCATATAATCGTGGATATCCAGTTCTAAGAAATGACGAGGAGAAAACGAAAAAGTTACTCTCTATTGCGAAAAAGATTTTTACAAATGTAGAGGTTATGGATAATCCAACAATGGGGGGAGAGGATTTCGCTTACTATCTTCAAAAAGTTCCTGGAGCTTTTGCCTTTATAGGTGCTGGAAATAAGAAGAAAGGTATATCCTCAAAACTTCACACACCGGATTTTACTATAGATGAAGATGCTCTTCCCCTGGGCGTTGCTCTTTTGTATTCACTTGCGAATGAAAAAATTAATAACTGAAAAACAGATTAAAAAAAGAGTACGAGAATTAGGTTCTCGTATAACAAATGATTATCGCGGAAGTGTACCTGTTTTTATAGGCATCCTAAAGGGTGTTCTATGCTTCTTACCCGATCTTCTCCGAGAGACTAATCTCTCTGTAGAACTGGATTTTGTGGTCATTTCTTTCTATCATGGAAATAAGAAACCCGGTATGCTAATACTGGAGAGGGAGATAGGTGTGGATATAGAGGACCGACATGTCATCCTTGTTGATGATATACTCGATACAGGAAAGACTCTCGACTTTCTTGTAGACCACATAAAAAGGAAAGGAGCAAAAGATATCTCAATATGTGTTCTTCTCGAGAAGGAAAAAGAGCGGGAAGTTAATATAAAACCCGATTATATTGGTTTTTCGATTCCTGATAAATTTGTGATTGGATATGGATTGGATTATCAGGAACGTTTCCGCAATCTCCCCTTTATAGGGGTAATGGAATAATTTAACTAATTTCTTCTCCCCTACCATATAACTTTAGATACTGATTTTCACTGATAAGACTGATTTTTTTGCCACGGAGGCAGGAGAGAACACAGAGAAAGATATTCTTTGTTACTGAAGAAGGAACCTCACAACCCCATTTTAGACACTGATTTTCACTGATATCCACTGTCCAATTCTTTAACATAGAGCTTAGAACCCATAAACAAGACCCAGATCCTAATCCTTAAACCCAAAACCCTAATATTAGCCACGGAGGCAGGAGAGAACACAAAGAGAGTCCCAGAGAATTTTTTCTATGAGCGACACCCTTGTTTCGATTCCAAACCGTAGGGGTTCAATTTATTGAACCCTTTGTGGGAGAGGCTTTCCAGCCTCGATCTTTTTCGTTTTACCTACTCAACTATTTAACTATATCACTCTGTGCCTCTGTGGCTAATCTCTGGTGGTGTGTGTTTTTATCTGCGTACTTTTTTTGCATTCAGTGTCTAAAATGCCTTGTCCCAGTGAAAAGCAAGGCTATCCCATGCTCATTAGCTGCCTCAATAACCTGTTGGTCTCTTATTGAACCTCCAGGTTCTACAATGGCACTTACACCAGCACGCGCAGCTGCGTCTATTGCATCTCTGAAAGGAAAGAAACCATCAGATGCAAGAGCAGTCCCCCCTGTATAGTGCCCCTGACTCCCTGCCTTTTTAATTGCCAGCTCTACAGAATCCACCCTTGAAGGTTGTCCTGTTCCTATACCAATTGCTCTGTCTCCCATAGCAATTACAATTCCGTTAGATTTTACCCATTTTACCACTTTCCAGGCAAATTCCAGGGACTTTAATTCTTTTTCTGTCGCTTCTCTATTGCTCACCACTTCCCAATTATCACTATTTCCCATTGCATTATCACCCTCCTGAAATAACATCCCTCCTTTTAGAGAATAGCAACGTATTGACGGGGATACAGAAAAGACTTCCGGATTGGTCTCTAAGATACGTAAATTCTTCTTCGTGCAAAGTTTCTTCAAAGCTCTATCTTCAAATGAAGGAGCAATTACCACTTCAAAGAAAGAACCTGTTATATCCTCTGCAGTCTGTAAATCAATCTCTCTATTTGATGCTATTATTCCACCAAATGCTGAAACAGGATCAGTAATATACGCTTTATTATAAGCATCGTAAATATTCTCTCCAGTTCCAACACCACAGGGGCTCGCATGCTTCATAATCGCTACTGCAGGAGTGTTAAACTCGGCCACAACCGAAACAGCAGCATCGGTATCCATCCAATTATTGTAGGACATTGGTTTACCAGATAATACGGTGGCATCAAGAATACACAAAGAGGCAGTTGGCTCCCTGTAAAGTGCAGACCTCTGGTGCGGATTTTCCCCGTATCTAAGGTCGATTACTTTCTTTAAATCAAATGTAAATACATCGGGAAATAGTTCTTCTTCTTTTCCTTCTAAAAAGCTACCAAAATAGTTTGCTATCAAGTGGTCGTATCGGGAAATATTCTTAAAAGCTTTCATTGCTTGATCCAAACGATATTGAAGTGAAACCTCTCCCCCATTAGCTTTCATTTCTTCAAGAAATCCTTCATACTGAGAAGGGGAACAGAGGGATACACAATATTTATAATTCTTAGAGCTTGCTCGGAGTAGAGAAGCACCTCCTATATCAATTAATTCAATCATATCCTCCGCCTCTCTTCCTTCTTTAAGTCCTTCTTCAAAAGGATAGAGATTGACTACAACAAGGTCAATGAATTCAAGACCAAATCTCTTTAAGTTTGTGATATGTTCCTCTTTTTCCCTATCCGCGAGGATGGCGGCGAAGATTCCGGGATGCAGGGTTTTTACCCTTCCACCCAGTAACTCGGGAACATCGATAATATCTTCGATGCTCTTTACCTCTATGCCATTTTCTTTTAAGAAAGAAGCAGTACCAGAAGTTGCTATTATTTTGATACCAAAACCACATAACTCTTTCGCTAATCCCTCAATACCTTTTTTATCATAGACTGAAATAAGAGCGTTCTTTATCATCTTTTGCACTACTCCTCCAGAATCCTCTTTATCCTCTCTAAATTATCTATGATATCTATTTCAGGCTCCCTTTGCTTAAAGTGCCTCCGTGCCCCTTCAATTGAGTACTTAGCTTTGTGGAGATAATACTGGATTCTTTTAAGCAATTTTACATCTGATTCCGTATAAAGCCTTCTTCCTCCAGAACTTCTTCTTGGAGAAAGTTCGCTAAATTCACTCTCCCAATATCGGAGGGTTGACTGTTTCTCTCCAAGAAGTTCTGATACTTCTCCTATCGAGTAATATATTTTCTTCATCTTTTCTCCCTTTTTAAATCCCTTTGCATCAAATCTTTAATTGAAGCCCTGGGGTCTTTATCTCCAAATAAAACACTGGATACCTCTCTTGCTATGGGCATTTCTATATTGTACTCATCTGAAAGTCTGCATGCGGATTTGGTAGTGCGAACACCCTCTGCTACTTCAACCATATCTTTGAGAATGTCATCCAGAACTTCCCCACTCCCCAACCGCTCCCCGACAGACCGATTCCTTGAATGAACGCTGAATGAGGTGACTATGAGGTCCCCAAATCCTGAAAGTCCTGCAAATGTTTGCTTCTCCCCACCCATCTTTACCGCAAGTCTTGAAAGTTCAGCCATTGACCTTGTAATGAGTGCAGCCTTTGCATTCATACCCAGGCCAAGCCCATCACATATGCCTGAAGCAATTGCGTAAACATTCTTTAAGGCTCCTCCCAACTCGACACCAACTATGTCCATTGAGGTATATACTCTCATTTTCTCACCCGAAAGTAAACCTTGAATAATCTCTGCATTTTTTATATCCCTTGAGGCAGCGACAAGTGAAGTGGGGACACCACGAACCACTTCTCTCCCTATTGATGGACCAGAGATCGCTACTATCTTATCCTTCTGCCCATGTAATTCTCCTTCAAGCACCTCGGACATCCGCTCTAAAGTTTCTGGGTCTATACCCTTTGTAAAGCTAACGATTATTTGATCCTTTAAGTACTTACTGAAAATTGAAGCTAAATTCCTCAGGGTATGACTGGGTTGAACAAAGAATATCACATCAGAACTACCCACTAATTCCTCTGGCTCATTGGTTATCACTACATCTTCAGGTATTGGATATCCTGGAAGGAATTCCTTATTCTCTCTATCAGAACGGAGCCGCTTCACTCTCTCTCTGAAATACTCATATAACATAGGTGGTCTCCCCTCCTTCTCAAGATAGAGAGCAAGCGTCGTTCCCCAATTACCAGCACCTACTATTCCAACCCTTATATTACTCATTTTATACTTGAAACTTTAATCATAAAATCATATAAATCAAGGGGAAAATGCTTATTCAAAATAAAAATAAGAATAATATTCCACAAAGACACCTCAATACGGTCAGTTCCTCCCTACAAGGCAAGCAGGGACATGAAGAGTCGAGAGTCAAGAGTATAGAGTAGAGAGTCGAGCGTCCAGAGTCCAGTGTCAAAAAAAATTGGAGTAGAGGCAATTCATGAATTGCCCCTATGAGTTTCGCGCCATGGTAACGCAGAGTGAGTCTGCTACTCCGAAATCTGCAAATAGTTTTACGCTCGGTGGTAGACAGATATGACATGATGAATACAGGTTAAGGAGGGCAAAGATGTCATACTGTTTACCCCATGAAATGCGAAACTATTTCATAAGGGGTGCAACCACCGAGCTTGTTTACCCATGTTTGTCTTCTCGCTTGACTTCTATCACATATCACCTTTATTGAAAAATAACCGTGAGTTTGCCGTGGCAACAACAGCTATCAGCTTTCAGTATTCAGCTGTTTTCCTCTTGACAAATTGAATTATTGTATTATATTAAATATACAATGCAGTTCGATAAAAATAAGCCTATATACCTTCAGATAAAAAGGGAAATAAAAGAACGCATAGTAAGGAAAGAAATCAAGAAGGAATTACCAACGGTTCGCAACCTTGCAAAAGAGGTTGGGGTAAATCCCAATACTGTAGCAAGAGCATACAGGGATTTAGAGCGTGATAATATAACTGGGAGCCGTGTAGGAAAAGGAACGTGGGTTAAGGACAGAGCATATTCCAAACTGCAAAAAGAGATGGTAGAGGAAATTGTGGATTCCTTCATTCAAAGCCTTTATTCTCTTGGCCTTACCTTAAAGGAAATAAAAGAGATAGTGGAGGAAATTGATGATTGAAATAGTGGACGTTGTAAAAAGATACGGTCATACTTATGCCATAGGAGGCATCAATCTTAAGATAGATAAGGGGAGTTTCGTGGGCTTAATCGGACCAAACGGAAGTGGGAAAACGACCTTGTTAAAGCTTGTTTTTGGGTATGAACGCCCAAGCAGCGGGTACATACACATCAATGGCGAATCGCCTTCAACAATGACAAATTCATTCATAACATATTACCCAGAGGTTGAATCCCTTTATAGCGGTATGAAAGTATCACAGCTTTTAGGGTGGTACTCCGAGTTCTTTTTAGACTGGGATAAAGAAAAAGAAAAGAAACTTATACAATTCTTTGACCTTCCTCTTCAAAAATATATCTATCAACTTTCAAAGGGTTTTCGAACAAGGTTAAAACTTATTCTGACACTTGCAAGGAATGCAAAGTTATTCCTGCTCGATGAACCATTATCCGGAATAGACCCGACATCAAGAGACAGAATAGTATCTGCTGTTCTAAATGAGTACAGAGAAGATCGGACCTTCATCCTGGCAACCCATATAGTAAGTGAAGCAGAAACCCTTTTTGATAGAACTATATTCCTTCTGGATGGCAACATAGTAATTGATGGTGAATCCGATGACCTTAGGAGTAAATATGGTAAGTCAATTGATGCAATATTCAAGGAGGAATTGAATGCGTGATTTACTCAAAAAAGAATTATGGAGTGAGAAAAACTGGCTCATAGGATTATCCTGTTATGTTCTGGCTGTCAATTTGCTCTTTCTTCCTCTTGCGAAACACACCGATGGAACCTTCGCCATCTTAGCCCTTGTTTTTACACTCCCTGCTTTTCCCTTACTTGTTCTCATAAAATCATTTCTGCTCTATAAAAATGAATGGGATATGAATACAGGATTACTTCTCTTCTCCTTACCTGTTCGTAGATATAAAATAGTATTGGCCAAACTTGGCGCAATAACAGCGGAGGTTTTTCTTTATACTTTTTTGGCCTTATTGATCCCATATATCATTCTCAATTGGTATTCAAAAGGCTTATATGGGGCCGAAATACCCACCCTTATAAAGCTCTGGTTACTTGGGTCTCTTGGAACTTTCATACTAATTCCATTCCCAACCTTCGCCTATATATTCAGCAGAGCGTTTGTAAGGTTCAGGGGATGGATAATGACTGTATCCCTAATAGTTATACTAATCATTTTCTTTAAGTATATTGCCTTTGGAAGAGCAATATTCAGTTTTCTTCCGCCTGTATCTTTCAATTTTATTATCTATGGAGAAATTAACTCCGTTACTGCCAGTACAAAGATTCTGGCAGCTACCTTTTTATTCGATTTATTGTTATTATGGGGATCTTCCTATTTTCTGGAGAAGGCAGAAATGTGAAATGAAACCGCAGATTAACACAGATAAACACTGTTAAAAAACACACAACACCAAGGATTATGCCACGGCAAACTCACGGTTAAAGGAAGAGAGTAGCCACAGAGACACAGAGGGATATAGTTGAGTAGTTGAATAGTTAAGTCTGGATTACCAAGAGTAATAGGTTGAGTGGTTAAATCGTTGAGTAGTTGAGTCGTTGATTAGGAAAAACCCAATGAACCCAACGAACCCTATGAACTCAATAAACCCAGTACTCTGAACCTAAAACCCAAGACCAAACACCTAAGACCTAAAAGATTGACTTTTTACTCTATACTCTTTACTTGCAACAAAAAAAGAACCTTTCGAGAGAAAACCCTTTGCGACCTTTACCAGCGATTAAAAGTAATGGGTTGACATATTATCCTATTTCTTTATATAATAACAGAGAAAAAACAAACCTTAAATAAGGAGGTATGATGAAGAAGCTGTTAGTAGTGGCTACAATGATTATGATCATATTTGCTGGTTGTAAGGCTCAAGAAATCACAGGGGGAAACATTCATTTACAGCACAGGGATTTTGATAAAGCTATCGCACAATTCAAATTAGCGACGGAAAAATATCCCAATCAGGCGGGACCCTATGTTAGTCTTTCTGCCGGCTACTACGAAAGGAAAAATTACGTTGAGGCAGCCGAGGCACTTTCTAAGGCGCTCCAAGTAGACGAAAAAGAAGCAAAAGAAAAGATAAAGTGGTATTCGAACTTTCTCCATCTGAAAGATTACGGATGGCACGTGTTTTATAATGGAGCAGTAAAAACCATGGATGAAAAGCCTGAAAGAGCCCTTGAATTTATCACAAAAGCAGAGGGCACAGAGATACAAAAATATAAATCCTTTAGCTATAATCTCCATGGAAATATTTTAAATATGATGGATAAAAACGACGAAGCTCTTAGCTACTACGAGAAATCAATCGAGGCCGATGAAAACAATATAGAACCTTATCTCTCTCTGGGAAGGTCCTATATGATTCAGAATAACAATGAAAAAGCTGCTCATTATTTCGAAAAGGCACTCTCTATTGACTCAACAGTTACGGACATCTATATCTGGCTCGGTCAGGCATACCTGAATGCAGAAGAATACGGAAAGGCAATAACAATGCTTGAAAAGGCTTCAACAATACTAAAGGATAATCCAAATATCTTCTATAATCTTGCCCTTTCGCATTTCAAGAAAGAGAATTATGAAAAAGCAATTGAAATAGCTGAAAAAGCCTTACAAGTGGAAGAGATAGACCCTGTAGTCTTAAGCAAAACCTATAATCTTATTGGTTTGGCCTATATAACAATGGAAAAATACAATGAAGCAATTAATATTCTCGAAGAAGCTATAGAAGAAAATCCTAACAATTGTGAAGCATATCAACGTTTATCAGTTGCCTATTATAAACTTAACAATAAAAAACTTTCCAGTAAATACGGCAGCAAATATGATGAGTGTATAGAAAGAGAATAAAAGATATTCACAGAGGTTCGCTCTTCAATAGTAAATAAAGACCCAGGGATAGGAAAAGAAAATTAGGAATCATTACAGCAAGACAAGGGGGCAAAGCCCCCTTTATCCCTAATTCTTTGAACAACTGAATCACTCCCCAGAAGGTAAAACACGCAAGAACTCCGAGTCCAAAGCCAAAGATCAACCCTCTTCTCTTTACTTCAAGTGCAAGAGGACAACCGAAAAATAGAATAATAAATCCCATAAGTGGGTAGGTTATTCTCCCGTACAATTCAACCCTCTCCCGGTGGCTTATTTGCCCACTTAGATCAAGCCTTCTAACATAATGCAGGAGATCAATAAAAGATAAATTCATCGGGTCATATGTGCTTCTTGCAAGTTCTTTTGGCGGAACTCTAAGAATCTTACTCTTTTCGCTCTTCTTATAATCATAAGTTAAATCACCTTTATCAGTAAAGGCTCTCCTATGAATATCTTCTAATAACCATAAAGAATCCTTCCATTCACCTCTCTTTGCATATATCCTGGAAATCATCTCTCCTTCGCTATAACGAAAAAGGTCAACATCACTAATCTTATCGCCCCTCAGTCTTTTTATCTTTACTATCCAGCCATCTTCTGTTATATAATTAATGTCACGTCCATATGCCCTTTGAACTCCTTTTGCCTTATCAATCCTGTTCCTCTTGTATTCCTTCAAGAGATGCTCTGCCTTGGGTACAAGGGAAAGATTAAAAGCAAGGACAACGAAGGTGATTACAAATCCATAGATAAATATTGGCCTATAAATCTTAAAAGGAGAGATACCAAGCCCTCTTATTGCAAGTATCTCGTTATATTTTGCTGAAATTCCAAGAGAAAAATATACCCCCAATAAAACACCCAAAGGCATCAGCCGAACAATAATCTTGGGGGAAAATAAGAGATAATATACAACTATATCAAAAGTCTCTGCCTTTCTATCAATGAAATATCCTATATGTTCAAATAGGTTCGTTATAATATAGATAAAAAGAAAAGCAACAAGGGCCATGAGAAAAGCCTTGAGAAATTTCTTAAGAATATATCTATCTATTATCCTATTTCCCATTTATTACCTTATAGAATAGGAATATGCCTAATAATCCGAGGATTATATTCGGAGTCCACATAGAGAGAGATGGATAGAGATTACCTCTTTCACAAATTTCCTCACCTCCAACCAACATTATATAATACACCATAAACATTATGAAACTAAGTGTTAAACCGTTACCCAACCCTCCCTGTCTTATCCACATCCCTAATGGAACTCCAAGGATAACAAATACAATAGAGGCTACAGGAATAGAAAACTTTTTGTGAGCCTCCAGCAGGTAACGCCACTTTTCACGTTTAGAACGGGAGCCGCTTGCGTGCTGGAGTAACTGTTGTAAGTTCATTTCTCTTGCACTCCGCATTACGCTACCTCCTTTTCTTCCTCCAAGGGGTATCGATAGGGAATGTGTAGTAAACTTCAATATCCTGTAATTTGTTGGATGAGCTGGATCAAATCGATGGAATTCGCCATCCCGCAAGAGAAAGGTAAGACTATCTCCTGCTACATACATATCGCCAGATCGCGCATAAATTACCCTGGGAGACTCCCCTGATAATTCTTCATATATCTTCACACCTTTAAGTCCTGAAGTTGCATGGTTAATTGAGTCGGCCCAAATTGTGTAACCACGGCTTATCTCATTAAATCTGCCCTGTTGTAACCTGAGCGTAGGGCGTAATCTGGAAATTTTAACCAGTCTGTTTTTCAACTGATAGTTTGCCTCTGGCAGTACATATATATTGAACAGGCTCATCCCAATTGCTATCAATAGGGATATGCTTAGAAATGGGGACATAAGCCTTAAAGGAGTTATGCCTAAAGACCTTAGAGCAAGAAACTCAGAATCTCCACTCATCCTGCCATAGGTTGCTATTGTAGCCACCAAAACCCCCATGGGAACCGTAAGAGCAATTATAAACGGGAAACTGTACACAAATATCATAACCACCTGTATCAGACCAATCTCTTTTCCTATTAACAGATCAAATAACTGGAATATTCTATCCATCAGTAGAATGAATGTAAAAAGAAGGAAACCCGCAATGAACGGGACTATTCCCTGTTTAAGAAGATATTTGTAGAGAACAGGAACCCTACATCTTTGCAAACGGTAGGAACAACCTTTCGTATTCATCCTGGGCAAAACGATCCGTCATCCCTGCGATATAATCGCATACTACTCTTTCCTTCCCGAACTCATCAACCATCTCAATAAATTGAGGTGGGAGTTGCCTGGTATCCTGAATATATATGGAGAAGAGAGCTTCGATGAGTCTCTTGGATTTTTCCTGCATCTTGACCACCTTATAATGGCAATACAGATAATTCCTCAGGAAGTTCTTTAGTTCCCTATTAAGGGCTCCCACCTTGCCTGAGAACCCTATCACTGGTGGTGAAGAATATACATCCTCCAATCTCTTAATCCTTTTCTCTTTAATCAATTTCTCTGAATTCTCGATAACATCATTAACTTCAAGTTTAATAAACTCCCTGATTGCAGCATAGATTTTATCCTGATTACTTAGGCTTTGCTCTGTTTTATCAAAGACAAATCTCCACAATTCAATTCCATTTAGTTGATCCAGATGGAGATACTTCGATTTTAAACCGTCATCAAGATCATGAGCATTATAAGCTATCTCATCAGCAACATTTACCACTTGTGCTTCTATAGTAGGAGATTTGTTTCCATTAAACTCATCACCAATGTTACTGGCGGAATCATACTCAGTTTCATGCTTTATTATCCCCTCTCTGGTTTCATAACAAAGATTCAAGCCTCTAAAGTTAATATAATTATGCTCCAGAATATCTACAACTCGAAGCCCCTGAACATTATGCTCAAATCCTCCGTGCTCCGAGAGCAACTCATTCAGTTTAACTTCACCAGCATGTCCAAAAGGCGTATGACCAATATCATGGGCAAGACTTATTGCCTCAGCGAGTATCTCATTGAGACCAAGCGCCTTTGCTATAGTTCGTGCAATCTGCTGAACCTCTAGGGCATGGGTCAACCTTGTTCGATAATAATCCCCCTCATGATTTACAAATACCTGGGTTTTATACTCCAGGCGCCTGAAAGCTGTAGCATGGATTACACGGTCCCTATCCCTCATAAAATGCGTGCGGTACAGAGGAGGAGGTTCGGCATAAACTCTTCCTCTGCTCGTACATGACTTTGCAGCGTAGGACGCCAGAGTTTTTCTTTCCTCTTCTTCCAGCTGTTTTATTGTCTTAATCATTATGCCTTAAAACCTGTTATCGTGCCTTTTTTTGCACCCGCAGGAATCTCTATCTTCCCAAACCTATCCTCGTATTTTTTCATGTTTTCCGATAATGCATGCAGCAATAGTTTCGTATGGAGGGGTGTCATAATTATCCTCTCCTGGACCTCTGGCTTTTTCAATCCGGGCAGGATTCGAGCAAAATCTATTATAAACTCTGCCTGCGAATGGCTTAAAATAGCAAGATTGGCATATTTGGTCTCGACCCCTTCAAAATCAAGAGGCACTCCCCTGGGCTCTTGTTTCCCTTTATCCATTACTTTTACCTCCTAGTTTTTTTACCACAGAAATTAATCAAATGTAAGAAGAATAGTTAATTAGTCGATTAGTTAAAGAGTAAAAGTAGGTTTCCTTCTTAACTATTCCTGGAAATCTATTTATTCCCTTAACTATTTAACCTCTAACTCGTTTACCCATACACTCATTCATATAGCGAAAAACTCGTCAAGATCTCAGCCTCATTATCAGTTATCAGGATTGTATGTTCATAGTGTGCAGAGAGTTCATTATCCCTTGTTACCACTGTCCAACCATCATCCAATACCCTTACCTCATAAGTCCCTATATTTATCATTGGCTCTATGGCCAAGGTCATACCTTCTTTAAGACGCGGGCCAATGCCTTCTCTCCCAAAATTAGGTACCGGAGGCTCTTCATGCAATTGTCGACCAACTCCGTGCCCGACAAACTCTCTTACCACGTTATACCCCTCTGATTCTGCCGTTTGCTCCACTATATGAGATATATCACCAACTCTATTACCAGCTCTAGCTTTATCTATTGCTCTGTACAGGGCTTTTTGTGTAGTCCGCATGAGTCTTTCTGCTTCCTTTGATATGTTCTCCACTCCAAAAGTGTAGGCAGAATCACTAAAACAACCATTATAAAGAACCCCTATATCAACTCCCACGATGTCCCCAGACTTTAATATTCTCTCATCAGGAATTCCATGGATTACAACTTCGTTAATTGATATGCATGCTGAAGCTGGAAAACCTCCGTACCCTTTGAATGCAGGTTTCGCTCCCTTCTCTGTAATAAATGTTTCTATTTCTTTATCAAGCTTTTGTGTTGTTAACCCCGGGACTATTAAATCTTTAACGTACTCAAATGTATCTCCCAGGAGTCTTCCGGATCTCCGAATACACTCTATCTCCTTTTTACTCTTTATGATTATCATAATTTGGATAATACCGCACTCTCCCTTTCCTGTCAAGAGGAAGGGGAGTTTGAGTCTTATGCTCGCCTCTCCCTTCAAGTGAAAAAACTCTATCCTCTTCTAAATATTCCTCTTATCCTCGCAGGTGGCTTTATGATAAAAATAACCACAGTAAAAACGGCAATAAATATTGTTGGTATCAGTAGAATTAATGGATTAACATCCGGATAAATTAACCTATTGATATAATGAACTATAAACGAACCAGGATAAGTTAATATAGGATTATATCTTGCCCTTAAGGTATTCTCCAGTATCGTCAAAGGGCAGTATTGTCTTAAAACTGCCAAAAGCACAACATAGACTATACCAAAAAGATGAAGTATTCTAAATAGCCACCAATTAAAAAATTCTCTCCAAAAGAAACCCCACAAACTAAGAACAAACCCAAGGAGCATAAATAATACCCAACCAAAATGCACCACAACGATTATATCAGCAATAATTTTGTACAACATAGTAAGCACCAACATCCTTTTTAGTTTACAGCAATTTGGTAACTAATATAACTATACATTCAAACCTATCAAAATCAAGTAATGGTGAGATGAATCCTATAAAAGCTAACCCATATCATTTACCACGATAAATAAAAGGTACTGGGAATACAGAATGAAGGACCTGTTTTTTGATATAAATCTTGACATATTACCATATTTATATATAATACACAAAAGGAGGTATTTTTATATGGGAGAAAGCAAAAGAAAAATAAAACAAACATATACTCTATCTAAAAATCTTGTGAATAGCCTTAAATCATTTGTGAAGGAAGGATATGTATCTTCGCAGAGTAAACTTGTAGAAGAGGCACTTAAGAGTTATGTGAAAAAATTAATGGATGCAAAGATTGCACATGAGTTTGATAAAGCTTCGAATGATACTCTCTTTCTCAAAGATATCAAAGAGACCAATTATGATTTTCAGTTCAGTGATCAAGAGAAAGATTTATGAGTAATGGTTCATTCCAATGGTGGATTTTTGAGGCTGATTTAAATCCCGTGAGGGGTTCTGAACAAAGAGGCAGGAGGCCAGTTCTTGTAATTTCAAGAGAAGTAATCAATCAGAGGATTCCAGTGCTTACAATATTGCCAATTACTTCTCTGAAGAAGGCAAGAAAGGTGTATCCTACCGAAGTATTACTCAAAAGGGATATCGCCGGGTTAAAAAGAGACTCCCTTGTTATGGCTCATCAAATAAGAACAATTTCAAAAGAACGACTTGTTAAAAGGGTTGGATTTTTGAAAGACGAAATATTAAGAAATAAAATCAGGGAAGCCATAAAAATACAGATTGATTTATAATTCTAATATAGTATCAGCAGGTCTTGCTCCTACCACCCCCTCGAAAAATCCTTAAACACAGGAAATTACAGATGTAGGCTTGCCCCGTCCCCATCCCCCCTGCGACCTCCGTGGTTAAAAAATGGGAGGCAGTGTATTCTAACTCCCATTGACAACCTTGAAGAATATTGTAATTTAGTTTGTATTAGATAAGAAATGCCCATTGGTGAAAATTTATCAATTCAAAGAGGAGGTAGTATGAAAACATTAACAGGAATAATAAAGAAAGGAGAAAAATACTATATTGGCGAGTGTGTAGAGATAGATGTAATTACACAGGGCAAAACAATAGATGAAACAATCAAAAATCTGAGAGAAGCAGTTGCGTTATACTTTGAGGGTGAAAACATTGAAAAACTTGAGATACCAGAAGAACCATCGATTATAGTGTCTCTTGAGATACCCGAATATGCCTCACGGAAATAAAATTCCAGTATGCTCTGGTAAAAGTGTTGTTAAAGCTCTAAAAAAGATAGGGTATGAGATTAAGTCTCAGCGCGGAAGCCACATAAAATTGGTTAGGCATTATGGAAAAGATAAACATATAATTGTAGTTCCATTGCACAGGGAGATGGACAGAGGAACCCTTGCCGGTATTATAAGAAGGGTTTCACAACACTATCCAGAAGAAGAATTCTTAAAAATACTAAAAGAAATCTGCTGATTCTTTTTTCACTACTAAATTAACGCAATAAGGAAAGTAAATATTCCACCGGGACTTGCCCTACTTGTCATATGTAATGCGTAACTATTACTGTATGATGTAATGTCTACTATTACATCAGGGCGAAATGTGTAACTATTTCACAAAATCACCGAGATTGATTAATTCATTCTCTTTATATAATTTCAGATTCCTTCAAGAAATCAAAGACCCCTCTAAGAAATTCATCAAAATCTATTATATTGTTTTGAGCAAATTGAAGCACCTTACTGTCATCAACTTTAATGTATTCATGCACCAGAATATTTCGAAAACGAACCATGCTCACTAATTTCTTCACAAACTTATCATCAAAAATACCAATATCCCCTAAATTCCTGAAACATTCTGTATAACCGGAAGGAGCAACTTTTCCAAATTTTGAAGATATATGATTGCAGATAATTGCACAGGATTCAATTGACTGTAAAAGTAAATGCTTAACACTCAATACATTTCTTCGATCACTAAAAAATCCCTCTTTGGAGCCAGTATATTCCTCTATCAGTCTGATATTTTCCCTGATTTCTTTCGCATACTTTTTGAGTCGCTCAATATCTATCAATTAAAACGTCCCTTAAAAAAACCTTCGAGAGTTCATAATATTCCATATATTCGAAGGATTTCCTTTCTATATAATCTTCAACAAACTGCTGATTTTGGGCAAAAAGAAGTTCACCCTGAATTATGTTTTTAAGAAGACCTAAAGAAGCATAGTTCATAATACTCACATCCAATTCTCGATCTAACTCATAAGAAAGTTCGGACGAAAGTGAAAGAGAATAGTCAAATGCGCTCTCCTCATCTATATCCTTTTCTTTAACAAAAACGCCTATATCAATATCATTAGGGTTCTCTAATTTGAGTGAGGAACCAAAGAGGAAAGCGAACAAGATTTCCTTCTTTTTTCTTAAGATTTCCTTTATCTTCTCAATAATTATATTTTGACTGTTATCCATAATAAATATATAATGTTTTTCTTATGAAAAGTCAACAGATTCTTCACCAAAGAGTAAAAAGATTGCCCTCTTCTCTTGGTGTTAGTCGTGGAGACAAGGACTCAGGTCAAGAAAAGGGGATAATCAGGAATTTCCATAAATGACAGAAACTTCTCTATTCTGGAGATACATTTTTATTACACGGGGCGAGCCCCTACATTTTTGGATTTGATCAATCAAACTGTACAACCAGAGGGAATCTGCGCCAAATTCAGGGGTTAGGATATAGGATTTAGGATTTGGTGGTGTGTGTTTTTATTAGTATATATCCGCGTCCATCTGCGTGTATCTGCGGTTTCCTTTTCTTGGTGGTGTGTGTTTTTTAACAAAAAATTAACCGTGAGTTTGCCGTGGCAATAACATCTATCAACTTTCTTTGACTGCTGACTGCTGATTGATGACTGAAGAGTGGAGCGAAGCGACTATCTCTGTGTCCTTTGTGTACTTTGTGGTGAATAAAAAGGGGGCATGATGTGGTTAGGAGTTCTATCCATTCCCCTTGACTTTGAAGGGTCAGAAGATATATTTGGGTCTATGAAAGCGGGATATGTTGCAATAATTGGAAAACCAAATGTAGGTAAATCCACACTCTTGAATCGTCTGGTGGGAAAGGGTCTATCCATTACTACACATAAGCCACAAACGACAAGGCATAAAATTCTGGGTATCTGGACAGAAACTGATAATCAGATAATATTTGTTGATACACCCGGATACTTCAAACCAAGGAATGAACTGGATAAAGCTATGCAGATCCAGATAGAGCGTGCTTCGGAAGATACAGACCTTACATTGCTTATCATCTCACCTGAGTATCTGGATATCCCACCTCATATACTGTTTGACCACAAAAAACCTGTTTTTCTCCTGATAAATAAGATTGATAAGATAACGGATGAAGAACTGCAGGAAATAAGAAATTCCATTGATGAAGATGCCCTTGATGAAATACTCCCAATATCTGCACTAAACGGTGAGAATGTCGATAAATTGATTCCTTTAATCCTTCCATATCTCCCCCCTGAACATCCTTTTTACCCTCCTGAGTACCTCTCTGACCGACCCGAACGCTTCTTTATAGCTGAGATAATGAGGGAGAAGTTGCTGGAAGAATATAAACAGGAGATTCCTTATGCTACTGCAGTTTTGGTAAATGATATGAAAGAAGGGGAAATAGACATCAATATCTACGTGGAGAAGGAATCACAGAAGGGAATCATTATAGGAAAAGGCGGAAAGAAGTTAAAAAAGACCGCAAGTAGGGCAAGAAAAGATATTGAAGAATTTCTTGGAAGACATATATACCTAAACACCTGGGTGAAGGTCAGGAAAAATTGGAGAAAAAACAAACAAGAAGTGAAACGCCTTGGATACTATGAATAGAAGAAATTTTATTATAATCCTCATAGGACTACTAATCGGAGTCAAAAGTCGAATTACTTCTTTCGTTACCGGATCTTCTTTTCTTTTGGAATCCGAACTCCAAATGGATGAAGATCTACTGGGGTAATAGATGAATTGGTGTTTAATCATTCTCTTCCTTCTTGCATCAAACATAGAGTCGCCAAAAGAGCGCCTTGAAACACTCCGGAACAGACTTAAAGAACAGAGAGAAAAGATAGCTAAATTGAAGGGGGAAGAGAGCGGAATACTTAAAAACCTACAGGAATTGGACAAAGAGATATCGCTTAATAGAGAATTAGTAGAAGAACTTCATCGAAAGACGGAAATAACCACTGAGGAAATTAAAAATATAGAACTATTGATAGAGGAACTCGACCACCGCCTGAGAGAAAAACAAATTATACTGCGCAAACGTATAAAGGAAATATATATACATGGCTCCCTTCACCCGATGGCTGTGATTCTCCTTTCTTATTCATTCAGTGATGCCTTAAAAAGAATGAAGTATTTATCTCTGATAGCAGATCAAGACAGAAGAGTTTTGACTGAAGTTATGCAACTTGAGGACCGCTTAAAATTAAAAAAGTCACAGATAGAGAAGAAATTATCCCTCCTAGAAAAAATATATAAAGAAGTTGAAAGACAAGAGAAGGACTTAAAAAAAGATAAAATAGAAAAAAGAGAATATCTTACGAAGATTGAAACAGAGCGTAAGAAAGCAATAAAGATGTCCGAAGAAATGGATCAGGCAAAGAAGGACCTTGAAAAACTCATACGAACCCTCTCCACAAAAGAAAAAACAGAAGGGAGTGCCTACTTTGAAAAAAAACAACTTCAACTCCCTGTTGACGGATTTATCACAAGTTATTTTGGAAGAGAAAGAGACGAAAAATATGGAACCGTCACATTGAACAGGGGTATCGACATCAGAGCCAGGTGGGGAGAGGATGTCAGAGCGGTGGCGCCAGGTAGAGTAGTTTACAGCGATAACTTTCTTGGGTACGGTAAAATAGTACTGATTGACCATGGTGGTGGATATATTACTTTATATGCTCACCTCTCTACGGCTACAGTAACGAATGGAGATAAAGTAGGAGAAGGTATTGTGATAGGTAAAGTAGGACAAACAGGCTCAGCCAAGGAAAATATGCTCCACTTTGAGATAAGAAAATCAGGAAAATCAGTAAACCCTATGAATTATATAGAGATATAATTTATGATGACCAGTGAAATCAAAGGCCAGGATATCCCTAAGAGACTCCTGTCTTCAATGACAAAGAAGCAAACCATACCTTCTGCTTTATTGTTTTATGGACCACCAGGAGTTGGGAAATTCTCATTGGCATTGGATTTCGCAGGTGAAATTATAGGAGACAAAGATTTGGTAAAGAGAGGCGTTCACCCTGACTCAATTAACATATTTCCGGAGTTCAGTGAGTACGATTCCGGTGAGATATTCAGAATAAGAAGGGCTGGCGAATATTACAAGCTCAGGTATTTTAAAGCCAGCATCTCAATCAACAGGATCAGGGAAATTCAGCATTACGCTTATTTAACCCCGATGAAAAGCGATTGGAAAACAATTACAATATTACAGGCTGAGAATATGACTGTGAATGCCTCTGATGCTTTCCTCAAAATATTAGAAGAACCACCTAAAAATGTCCTATTTATTCTTATAACCCTCAATCCCCGTCTACTGACAGAAACTATATTCTCAAGAACCCAAGGTATCCGATTCCACCCACTGTCTCCGGATATTCAGAAAGATATTATAGGGGATCCAAATTTAAGGTATTTTGGACGAGGAATAGAAGATACACTGCTGCTTAAAAAAATAAAAGATATGGAAGACGAACTGGAGAAGATATTCTTTCACACCGAAAGAAAGGTCAGGATAAAAGACTGGAATGAAAGCCTTGTAAAGAAATGGAGGATTGAATTCCTTCTCATATATCTCTGGAAGATGGTGGAAGACAAGTACTATAACGGAAAAATAGATTCTGATAGGGCATACAAGATTTTTTCATATCTAAAAAAAGCCTATGAATATTATTACTCTAATATAGCAGCTGAAAAGATACTATTCTATCTTTTCTTGAAAATCTGATGTTGTACTATGTAAGATTCGCAGGTATAAAATATCCAATGGAATCCTCTTTTACACCCAAGAGCAAAGAATTAGTTCTCTGTAAAATAAATGGGGAGCATTTCGCCGGGTTAGTAGAGGAAAAAATCCACACCGAAATAGAATCCAAGGGTAAAATATTACGCCCAATTTATGATAGCGAAAAGGAAAAACTAAAAGAAATGAGAAAAGCCGAAGACCAAGCTTATCGATTCTGTAATGAATCAATAAATCATCATAATCTACCTATGAAACTGGTTGGAGCTGACAAGGAATGGGAAGGGAAACGATACAAATTCTACTTCCTGGCAAATAAGAGGGTTGACTTCCGTGAACTTGTAAGGGACTTAAAAGATAAATTCGGGGTTACAATAGAATTGAGGCATATCGGGATACGCGATTATGCAGGGTACCTTGGAGGAATTGGATTATGTGGAAGACCTCTATGCTGCGGCACTTTTCTTAGAGAAAAACAGTCAATTCAACTTGAAGCTGCCAGAGACCAGGATATATATGTAAACCCTTCTAAAATATCCGGACCCTGCGGGAGATTGCTTTGTTGCCTTGCCTATGAACACGAATTCTATAAGAAAGCTCGAGAAGAATTCCCTAACCGTGGAGAGAAAATCATGACAAAAAGGGGAACGAGTACAGTACTTCATAGAAACATCATTAAAAAGGTATTGACTATAAGCTATGAGGATGAGACCCAGGAAGAGATTACTCTATCAGAGCTAAGAAGAAAAGGAGAGAAATGGGTCAAAATCACAAAACAGAAATGAATGAAAGATTTATAATAACTGATGCCTTACCATATGCAAACGGACCACTACATATAGGTCACTTTGGAGGAGTTCACCTCCCTGCTGATATATATACCCGATTCCTCCGAAAGAAGGGAAAGGATGTAATCCATATATGTGGAACCGATGAGAACGGCGTTCCAATAACCATTGCAGCTGAAAAGCAAGGTATCTCACCTCAAGAAATAGTAGACCATTATCATAACTTGATGGAAATCACATTTAAAAACTTAGGGGTGGAATTCGATAACTTCTCAGGAACATCCAGAAAGGTCCACCACGAGTTGGCACAGGACTTCTTCTTTATTTTATACGAAAAGGGATATGTAGAACCCATTACTACAAAAGAATTCTACTGCCCAAAATGTGAAAGATTTCTGCCTGACCGTTATGTAGAAGGAACCTGCCCTTATTGCGGGTATGAAAAAGCCCGTGGTGATTCCTGTGAGTCCTGCGGAAGCTGGTTGGAACCTGAACAACTAAAGAATCCGCGCTGTAAATTATGTGGTTCCACACCGGAAAAGAAAGGTACAAAACACTGGTACCTCTTGCTCAATAAATTCCAAAAAGAACTGGAGGAATGGATAGAGAAAAAGAACTGGAAAAAAACAGTAAAGAGATACCTCAAAGGCTGGCTTGATGAGGGACTTAGGCCTCGTCCAATTACAAGAGACCTTAAGTGGGGTGTAAAGGTCCCATTAGAAGAAGCAAAGGATAAGGTGCTCTATGTATGGTTCGAAGCACCATTAGGTTATATCTCCTCAACAATTGAATGGGCAGAGAGAATAGGAAAACCGGATAAGTGGAAAGAGTACTGGCAGGGGGGAAACACTACATTGATTCATTTTCTTGGAAAGGATAATATAGTCTTTCATGGTATTATATGGCCAGCCACTCTGATGGGATATGGAGAATATATCCTTCCCTCAGAAATACCAGCAAATGAATATGTAAATCTCGAAGGGCAGAAGATTTCAACCAGTAGTAACTGGGCTGTGTGGTTGCATGAATATATAGAAGATTTCGACCCTGATTTCTTACGATATTATCTTACCCTTATATGCCCTGAAACAAAGGATTCAGATTTCAAATGGAATGAATTCCAGGAAAGGGTAAATGCGGAGTTAATCGATACACTCGGAAATTTTGTCAATCGAACCCTGAAATTTATTGAACAATATTCAAATGGAACGATTCCAAAACCTGGAACTTTTGAAAAAGAAGACAAGGAATTGCTCTGCAGAATAAACGAACTAATAGATGAATTAGAGAAAAATTTATCGGCTTTTCAGTTCCGTCGTGCCCTAAAGAACTTTATAGAAATCGCTGCAGCTGGTAACCGTTATTATGACCTGATGGAACCATGGGTTACAAGAAAAAAAGACGAACTAAGAACAGCCACTACCCTTCATTTATGTTCACACATTATATATATATTGGCCAATATAGGTGAATTATTTATACCTTTTGGAGCAAAGAAAACCCTCTCGATGATGAACCTTGAAAAAACAGAATGGCATAGAGTAAAGGAGATGATTATCCCAGTAGACCACCCAATAAGAGAGGTAAAACCGCTTTATAAAAAGATTGAAGATTATGAAATACAAAAACAGGTAAGGAGGTTAAAGATGTCCTATATCAGTATTGAAGACTTTAAGCAGATGGGATTAAAAATTGGAGTAATAAAAGAAGTAGACAATATTGAAGGAGCAGATAAGCTTTATAAACTTACCGTTGACACAGGAGAGAAACGTACCCTTGTTGCAGGCATAAAAAAGAATTATACTCCTGAAGAACTGAAGGGGAAAAAAATAGTCGTGATAACAAATCTGGAACCTGCTACAATAAGGGGTGTTCGATCCGATGGTATGCTTCTTGCAGCAACACAAGGAGACATTATCTCCCTAATTTCTCCTGACCGTGAGGATTTAAAGCCAGGCTCACAAGTCTCATAGTGAGAGTAATTAATGCCCTAATTGCAGGGTTCGCGGTTCTATTAGGTGCCTTTCTTACAAAACACTACATTAATTTAGATGTATGGCTATCGTCGTTTTCAGTGTTCTTAATCACAATAGGCGGTAATTTGATCAACGATTACTTTGATGCTGGAATAGATAAGATAAATAACCCCCAGAGACCTATCCCCTCTGGCAAGATGACTCCAGATAAAGCCTTAAAAATATCCATTATACTTTTTATTCTTGGAAATGTGATATTTGCTTTCATTAATTTAAGGCTTCTTTATGTGGGTTTATTTGCATCCCTTCTATTGATACTGTATACGCCTTTCCTTAAGCCTCTTCCCCTGATTGGCAACATTGGAATATCTCTCTTGCTCGCTTTAACACTCCTTGTAGGTGCAATTTCTGCCTCCGGAAAGCTAAATGTGATTTTATTCCCTGCTATTTTTGCTTTCCTTCTGAACTTCCCCCGCGAAATCCTTAAGGACGGGGAGGACATAATAGGGGACAGGAAAGCAGGTCTCCACACATTCCCAATCGTTTTCGGAATAGCGAAAACTCGCCTTCTCGTTTTAGTACTTCTAATTTTTCTTGTAATTTCAATAGTTTATGCTTCATTCTCTTATAGTGCATTATTTGCACTATGTGCGGGTTTTGGGGTAGTTATACCTGTAATAATTATGGTAAAAAGGTCAAAAAATTCACCTGTTTGGTTTAGAAACACTGAAAGGATACTGAAGATCTCAATAATACCTGGTATGCTCGCTCTCATGTTAAGCGGTATTCGATGAAAGCAATAATATTAGGGATTGTTCAGGGAATTACCGAATTCCTCCCAATATCAAGTTCAGGGCATTTAGTGCTTCTAAAAATGCTCATGGGATTAAAAACGCCAGGGGTTATACTTGAAGTGGCTCTACATTTTGGCACATTTCTTTCAATAATTATATACTTTCGGAAAAGAATACTTAGTTATCTCTCTAAGGAAAAACTGCCGCTTATAATTGTAGGGACTATCCCCATAATGTTCACAGGTTTATTCTTAAAAGAGAGGATAGAATCGATGTTTATGAACCCTCTGCTTGTAATTTCAATGCTGTTCGTTACCGGACTTATGCTACTTTTAACAGTAAAAGCAACTCCCACGAGTAAACTCAATCTAAAAACGGCCTTTATAATTGGGATTGCCCAAAGTATTGCTCTCATTCCCGGGATTTCCCGTTCGGGATTTACTGTAGGTGCAGCCCTCCTTCTTGGAATATCTCGAGAAGAATCCTTTGAATTCTCTTTTATCCTTGCTATCCCTGCTTTATTGGGAGCATTTATCCTTGAATCACGTGAAATTGGCTCTATGAACTTTGATTATATTAGACTAATTCCTGGAACTATTGCAGCTTTTCTATCGGGGCTTCTTGCCTTATGGCTGTTTTACAAAAGTGTAAAGAGACAAAGTCTCCACTACTTTACTTATTACTTGTGGTTTGTATCTCTTTCTGGGATTCTTCTTTTCCTATTCGCTCGATTTCCTCTCTAATAAATTCCTGCATGGGTTTATTTCTTGGCATTATAAGGGCCCCTGCAATCCAATCCCACTCTTTTTCACTCATCCCATACTTTTCATATATTGAAACCTGTTTTTCCTGCCACTCTTTCTGAATCCTCCCCCACTCTGAAATAACCTCGGGATGAGCCTTTTTAAATTCCCTGTCATTGAGTTCATTCATGTCCAATGAAATATCGTACTTTCCTCGAAAGTCTTCAATAATACCCGCTTCTCCCTCCACCGCCTCTGTTAGAGCAACCGATACTATGGCGTATCTCGTTGCCATATCCTTAGTAACAATTTTATCCTTTGGAGGTATAAAAGTGGACTCCGAAGGTGAATTATTTTGACATCCTGCTATAGATATAACAAAAAAGAGAATTAAAAAAAACACATTTTTCAATAATGTCATTTGCTCTACTTTACCTCCTTTTGGTACATATTATTGCCTTCTTCCTTTATGTCAAGTCCCTTGAGTATCTTCTCTCTTACAAATTTCAAAGCTTCCTCCTTAGTCCTTACCTCTCCCTCCTCATAGGCAACCTGAACCCTGGTAAGTATTCTTCCAAACATCGGGCCAGGCTCTAAATTAAAAAGCTCAATAAGGTCTCTACCCTGAATGAGAGGCTTTTCAACTTCATCCTTTGATTTAAAATAATATGCTATAATGTCATTACATACATTTACTAAACGCTCATCCACATCCCCAATAGAAGCCATCTGGTCTGCTATGGTGATAAGGGATAGGCCAACGACATCCTCACCTAATCTAAAAACCATTCTTCTCTTCGCTCTTTCAGTCACTTCCTTCTGCGCTGCGAGAAGATGTATCCACATATGGTTTTCGAGAAGTAAAGATATAAACTCCCTCTCTCTATATGAAAACTTGAGTTCTTTTCCTCTCTTCTTAAACCACTCACCGGCTATTTTGTCATGTCCATAGAAATGAACCTCACTACCCTCCACAACCATTGTATCAGGTTTCTTTATATCGTGTAACAACGCTGCCAGTCTTAGTCCCACCTGTTTTTCTTTAATGTACCCCGCTACCTTCCTCTGATACTTTTTAAACAAGTACGGGTCCTTGATAATCGAGTTAAGCATCTTCAATGTAAGTACTGAGTGGTCCAATAGATCTTTGGTAACCTTACCACCCAGGACATCTCGCATTCGCAGGAATCCAGGAAAAATGACATCGAATATCTCCGGGACTATAGCGAGATGCGAATTTTCCTGATTGAACATTGAAACCAATTCCATATGAATACGCTCTGGTGGGTTTTCCAATAGAGTATCAGCATACTCCTTTAAAAGCTCCATTGTTTTATCTTCTATCTCAAAACCAAAGGCAGCCTTAAACCTCAACCCTCGTAGAATTCTAATCTTATCATCGACTATATTCTTCCGTCCTATTGCTTTGATAATACCATTCTCAAGATCCTTTACCCCATTAAAGGGGTCAATAAATCGCCTATCCAGGAGATTATATGCCATTGCATTGATTGTATAATCTCTTCTTGCAAGGTCACTAAGTATCTCTGTTGTCCCGAGTCCAAGGACATCCACGGTGGAAGCACCCATCTTTACCCTGAATTCATCCATATCCTTTCTAAGACAGAAACACTTCCCAAGTGCTCTGGCAAAATCTTCTCCCTTCCCACTTACGGCAATATCAAGATCCTTGATTTCTCTCTCCAGAAGAATATCGCGCAAGATTCCTCCAACAAGATAGACCTGCTTCTCTGCCCTCTCTGCATATTGGCGAATCCTTTTTACTGGTTTTACTCTACGGAGAATACTTTCAAGGGAGCGTTTTTTTACCATTTGAATCCAACCTTATAAATATCAGACCTATTGCAAAAAGGAGAAAAACCCATCCGAAGGTATCACCAATTCTTGCATACACTGTAAGTCCCTCTACCAGAGGAACTACACCTGTAAGTTGAGCCTCTTCGTAAATTTCAGTTCTCGAGAGTATCCTGCCAAATGGGTCCACAATCAGGGAAACGCCGGTATTTGCTGAACGCAACAGTGCTCTTCTGTATTCAATACAGCGAAATGTAGCCATCTCTGCATGTTGGTACGGAGCAAAGGTTTTCCCGAACCAGCCATCCTCGGTGATATTCACAAGGATTTCAGCCCCTTTCAACACAAACTCCCTGATAAGTTGCGGAAAAATTGCCTCATAACATATGAATACTGACAATTTTGCCTTCCCAACATCAAAAACCGAGAAAAGTTGCCCAGGCGTAAAATGCCCCTGCCCCAAATTTATTTTCTTAAATATAGGTATAACATCATCATAGGGAAGCCTTTCCACAAAAGGAACCAGGAACATCTTCCTATAAACACCCGTAATCCCTGTCGAATCAACCAATCCTACGGCATTATAATGATAGAGTTTTGTATTTGTTACATCAAAATCGGGCATACCTGTAATAATATAACCACCCTTTCTGTTAGCAAGGTCAGCAAAGAAGTTCCTCGTCCTCATACTGTGTGTGAGAGAGTAAGGCGATGCAGTCTCCGGTAAGATGTATATATCAGAATCTGAAGCATCAAGTATTATCTCCTTGATTATCTCTTCTCTCTTTCTTCCGCTACTGAACCTCTTTTCATCTGGGGGAATATTGGGCTGAAGCACAGTGGCGGTTATCTCCCCTGGACTTCTGTAACCCCGAAGTATCACAACTCCTGAATACATAAGAGGCATGACAATAATTCCAATCAGTAAGTAAAGATAGTTCTTAGACGGCCTATTCTTTACTGCGTACGTATCCGCTAATAGATACAAAAGTATATTTATTGAAATAATCCAGAAAGTCACGAGTGGAACTCCACCCAGTGAGGCAAACTGGACAAAATAGATAAGATTAGTCTGAGAGTACCCTAAGGACCCCCATGGAAAGCCCAAAACAGAGGAGAGACTCCGCAGGAACTCTAACCCCCCAAAAACAAGGGGGAATAGATATATACGCTTCATCCTCCTTAACTTATCATAGAGCATCCCAGAAAATCCAAAGTAACATGAAAGGTATAGTAAAAGCAGAAAATAACCTGCAACCATCTGAGGCACAATCTCCTTTTCTATATTCGAGAACGGAATCCAGGAGAGTAGAGTTGAAAAGAAGGCAATACCCATAATAAAACCCTTAAGGAATGGGTATTTACCATCCCTTAAAGAATAAAATAGAGGAATAAAGGCAATCCACGCTATGAGCGATAAACTATAGGGGGCAAACGATAATGTAAGTATTAAGCCACCTAACCCCGGAAGTAAAAAACGAGCAGAGGTCTTCACGAAAGTAAAATCTCCTTTTCTTCCTCTGCTGAACGGTATGCCGCATCTATTACTCGCATAACTTCATATGCACCCATCCAACCGTGATGGGACACAGACCTGTTCCTCACTGCCTCTATAAATTCTCCCATCATACTGTAATAGGAAGCTTTAATAGGATGTTTTGGGATATTCTGGGGAGTTATATCTAAGACTTTATTATCCTCTACTTTCTTGATCTTTAGAGGATTGAGTAATGCTACACCATCAGAACCATAAAGGTTAAAATAGGTGAAATCTCTTTCAAACAGTAATGTCCATCCTACCTCAATCATAAGGTAACTTCCGTCTCCGTAACGAAGAAAGATAATACCCGAATCCTCAATTTTATCGGTAGTGTGAAAACCTGCTACAACACTGGAAACATCCAATCCTACCAACCAGGATGCAAATCCAAGTATCTGTATACCAAGTGTCATGATGACCCCTCCCCCGGACTTCAAAGGATCCCTTTTCCAGCCATTTCTATCCTCATGCAAAGACTTCAGCCACCCTGCCTTGGCAAAGGAAAGATGCCCTAATTCTCCCGAAAGGATAATATCTTTTAATATTTTAACATCGGGTCTGAATCGCCCATTAAATGCAGCCATTAATATATTATCAGATGCATCCACCACTTTCCCCAGATCCTGAACTTCATTTGCATCAAGCCCGAGAGGCATCTCGCAGAGCACATCTTTTCTATACTCAATTGCAGAAATCGCCATTGGGGTATGAAGATAGTTAGGGGTTGCAATGATCACCACATCTATATCAGCGTCCCTCAGCATCCTCTCATAGTCTGTGTATACCTCCTTTATATGATACCTCCTTGAAAGCACCTCCACCTTCTCTCTGTTGGACTCACACACTGCTTCAAGCGTGAGATCTTCCATTTGTTCAACTACCGGCAAATAACCAATCTGGGCGACAGCTCCTGCACCCACCAATCCAACCTTTATTTTGCTATCCATTATCTCCTCCGATTATTACCCTGTTATCTCTTACTTCTAATTGTCCTTTTGCAAATAGATCTATAGCCTCTGCATATATCCTGTGCTCTTCTGAAAGGATTCGCTTTGATAAACTTTCCTCTGTATCATCTTGATATACAGGCACTACCGCCTGGAGTATAATAGGCCCTTTATCAACGTCTTCCGTCACGAAATGGACTGTTGCTCCGGAGAAGCGTACACCTCGATCCAGTGCCTGCTTCTGTGCAGAAAGCCCTCTAAAGGATGGCAGGAGTGCAGGATGAATATTCATTATCTTCCATTTGAACTCACGAATAAATTTTCCTTTCAATATCCTCATAAATCCAGCCAGACACACAAGATTCACATGACAATCTTTCAGGAACCTTATATAATCATCCTCCGCTTCTCCAGTAAGTATGGGTTTGTCTGTGCGAGGATCTATATACATAGCAGGAACTCCTGCTTCTCTGGCTCTCGTAAGAGCGTAAGCGTTTGGTTTGTCTGAGATAACTATCGCCACTTCAGCAGCAATTAGAGAAGAAGCGCTTTTATCTATGATTGACTGAAGATTGGTTCCTCTACCAGAAACCAAAACACCAAGTTTAATGGGCATAAGGTTCCTCCTCTGTAATAGTAAAATAGACATCTTCAAGGGTTGAAGATGGACCTATTAGGAGTTCTTCTATCCTACCCACTTCTATTAAACTCCCTTCATCTATTACTCCCACTCTGTCAGATATTTCTTCCGCAACATCAAGGGAATGAGTCGACATAAAGATAGTAGTTCCACTTTCTACACGTTCCCGAAGCAACCGCTTCACCGTCCTGGCAGAAACTGGATCCAATCCCACCATAGGCTCATCAATTACAATAATACCCGGGTTATGTATCAAAGCCTGGATAAATATCACTTTTTGCCTCATCCCGTGGGAATACTCGGACGAAGGAAGATCAATCCAATTCCCTACTCTGAACTCTCCGAATAATTTTTCCATCCCTTCTATTATCTCTCGGTTCTCCATCTTGTATAATCTGGAAACAAATATAATGAATTCGCGACCGGTGAGTTCAGGATAAAGAAACGGCTGGTCAGGTATATAAGCAATCCTTTCCTTGGCTTTCTCGGGAAATTCTAAAACATTAATATTATCAACAAGAATCTGTCCCTCTGTTGGTCTAATTAGCCCAGCTATCATCTTGACTGTAGTGGTCTTTCCCGCTCCATTTGGGCCAAGTAAAGTAAATAACTCTCCATCAGGTATCGAAAGGGTAAGGTCTTTAACAGCATAAAGGTTACCGAAACACCTGCTAACTCTTTGTAACTCAATCATATTGAAGAACTGATATCCTCAATTTATTTATCACACGATAAAGTTTTGCTTGCTCTTTAAAACCGCCATATTCCAGCTTAATATGGGCAGAATCAGCGATTAATTGGCCAAAGGTTGGATCAGTTGCTACCCATTTCCCACCCATATATACTCCTACCCAGGCATGATAGTAGAAAGCTCCTCCTACATATACAACCCCGACCTCAACCCTTGCTGGGATGCCTACTGCACGCAGGAGTGCAACAGCAAGTGCTGAATGTTCATTGCAGTCCCCTTCTTTTGATTTGAGTGCATCCAGCGCATTCGGGATTGAGAATGTTGGATTATCCCGTAAGGTGGTATCTACAAAGGTTATAATCCTCTTCACTGCCTCCCATCCTTTCTTGCCTCCTATAACATCAAGAGCTGTCTTCCTTACCAATTCATCGTCAGACGGGACAAAGGGAGTAGGTTGTCTATAAGGTTTTACCTCCTCTGGTATCTCATCGGAATCTCCAGGTGTTACTTTTTTAATGGTAAGTATATTCCCTCTAAGTTTTTGTCTGTCATCCTCTATCCTAAGACCCGATAGATCCACTGAATCAAGGCGAACCTTGAGCATATTGAGCATCCTTGGATTTTTAATAGGGTTATCCACTCTAATTGCATAGGAATCAAACAACTTGAATCCAACAGTTTCTATATCAGAAAGGTTTACATCGGTTTCTCTTTTCATCACAAGTCCTATCGGAGATTCCTGTCTTATAAGATAACCTTCGCTCGAGACCCAAAAATACACATCAATACCAGACTGTTGAACTGCATATTTGGTGGTTGGCACTCCTTCTAATGTATCGTGGCCTAGATTTTCAATGTTTATATCAAAGATACTCTGGAGCGTTGGATCAAAGAACTGAAATGTTCCTGTCCTTCCAGTCTTAACCATTCCTTCAATTGTAGCCGGGAGATATGAAGACTTTAAGGGAAATTCCATTTTACGCTTATTCCCTCCAATCTCCATCTCCACACACAATTTTTTCCCTATTTTTCTCCCATAGGCACTAAATACATATTCTCCCGAGACCATACGAAAATGAAAATCACTGAGATTATAATCCTTATCGGTATTGGCAACCACCTGATAACTAACTTCCCTTTCATAACCAGCGGCCGGCGCCATCTTCATATAGGTATTGGAATAAACCCTATATCCAACTTCTGTAGAATCAATCCTTGATGCAAGATATCCCACTTTATGCCCTTTTAAGTATATGCCCATCCACTCTACATTTGCTCCTTTTGAAAAAAAGGTATCAGGGAACAGTTCTTTTCCTGTACTGTTTCCTTTTTTTATAAAGAATATTAAACTTACGCCCCCTATTATAAAAAGCACAGGGAGGATTAACTTCAATTTCTTCAATATATCCCCCTTTTTAGGATAATATTACTGGAGAATATAAAGTCAAGGGGAAGTCGCTTCGCTCCACATCCAGCCAAATTTTCAGACACAGATTTACACAGATAATAACTGATTAAAAACTAAACCCTAAGACCTAAAACCCAAGACCAAACACCTAATAATGGCACTGATTTACACTGATGTCAACTGATTTTCATTTATAATTTATAATTCAAAATTCAACATTCAAAATTACTAATCTTAACCCCTTCTTAAATAGCTGAGTGCTGATAGCTAACTCCTATCTTCCAACTGAGATAACGGTTTTTCTACACGAAAAAGTATTACTATCACAATCCTTAACTGATAGAAAGACAACATACAATCCTGTATTAACCACATTCCCTCTATTATTCTTACCATCCCAGACCCACTCCCCCCCATCTCCTCCGTATACACCCTTTTTCTCTCTTAAAAGATGTGCTCTCCTATCATAAATTCTAACGGTTACATCATTTCTCATATAAGGGAGCCTGAAAGAAATTACACAACTTTCATCTAACCCATTTCCATCTGGAGTAAAATGCCGAGGAGTTACTAAAAGACCTACTTCTTCGGATTTATACTCGGCAAAGATGGAATTACGGTCACCAGGGGTTCCCCCGGACATTATAGATTGTCCCCAATTGGAAGAATTTTCACTCTCTATATTAGGACTTACCCTTTCTAATGTAAAATTCCTCTCTGTAGCACCAGCACTATATACGCATTCATCAATGAGAAATCTGTTTTTGTCAAGAACACATACGGTATCACCGCTATTTGAAAGAGAAAGACCCACAGTTAAAAGAGGCGCAGGGATATTCCCGTAATATGCGTAAAACCTTGAGGAATCCGCGGCAATAACCAGATATCCTCCCCCAGGAACATGAATGCCCTTAGAGAGGAGATTCCCATCAACCCAGAAGGATTCAAGATAATAATCATAGTGAGAACGATTGTAGAGTTCTATCCACTCAACGCTTTCCTCCGGGGCAAACATTATCTCATTCAACACCAAATTCG
>Ga0209121_10000356_pt1 | contig 48248 bp, 47 predicted proteins | sample Cruoilmetagenom3_FD_187292 | JGI IMG/M metagenome (GOLD analysis project Ga0209121, IMG submission 187292) | Oil polluted marine microbial communities from Coal Oil Point, Santa Barbara, California, USA - Sample 3 (SPAdes) (version 2) | ecosystem: Environmental > Aquatic > Marine > Oil seeps ... | reverse complement strand
ACTGGCATGTATAAATTGACCTCTAGCCGTAAAACGTTTGTGTGCATATCGTGCGTCTAGACCTACCATCGAAATTCCAACACTTGTGCCATCAATGTCTTCTATCTCATCCTCGGCTTGCGTACGACCAAAATAACCCGACAAACCTAAACGTAAACCAGATATTCCGTAGTAATCCATTTTTCCTGCTAAATTTGGAGAATCAACAGTTGACTTGATTCCTTTTTGTCTTCCATTTCGTAAGCCATTAGAACCACCCAAAACTTTAGTGCCATTAACTGATTTAAAGCCATTAAAAATGTATGCCTGATAACGTAAAGATGCGTCATCTAATCGACCTGCAACACCAAAACCAATCTCTCTCCATGTTGTTGGTACAATACTTTTATCAATACTTGGTCGCTCTACTCCATTAAATGTAGTTGGCTCATGGTATTCGTTAGTAATACCCATTGGTACCAACATTAATCCACCTCGTAGGTTAACATTATCTGTTAAACTATATTGTAAAAAAGCCTGTTCTACAAATATTTCTTCAACATGTTCTAGTTCAATTTCCGTTACAAATTGTACACGATTATTAAATTTATATCCAAAAAGTAAAACCAAACGTTGTACGTCTAATTCTCCATTATCAGCTTCTGGTTGGTTGTATGTAATTTCACCATATCCACCAACAGTTACACCTGTATTAATGTTACCAGATAAAATACGCTGTGCTGCATTTTGCTGATTTTGTGGGTTTGTAGATAAAGAATCTGGTACTGTTTGCGCATAAGTAATAGACACAATTAAAATTGTAAATAATAAGGTTATTTTTTTCATTTTGTTATTGATTGCTATCCTTATTTAGACTTGATATAAATAATATTTAAATTGAAGATGCAAATTTAAAACAGAAAACAACTTTACCAAAGTTTATTTAGATTAAATTTAAATAAACTTAACACCTATTGATTTACAACTAATTACAAACATTAAAATCTATAATCATCAGTAATACTGTAATATTCTATAAGAAATTAATTTCTAAGTAATTAAATAGCCAGGCAGTAAATTCTAATGGTATTGTGTGAATATTTTTGTCGCTTCATTATACGAACTCTCAAAGCACATTGCATTTAAATCATGCGCTTTTTTTTGTGTGAAATAAGATAACATTTTTTCGGTTGGCATATTACCAGTAAGCTCATCTTTTGCCATTGGACAGCCTCCAAAACCTTGTATAGCTCCATCAAAACGACGACAGCCAGATTTATATGCTGCATCAATTTTTTCGAACCATGTAGAAGGTGTTGTATGCAGATGTGCACCAAATTCGATACTTGAATATGTAGGAATTAAATTTGAAAACAAATATTCTATATTCTCAGGATCCGAACTCCCAATAGTATCACTTAATGATAAAATTCTAACTCCCATTTTAGACAGTCGTTCTGTCCACTCTCCTACTATATCCACATTCCAAGGGTCTCCATAAGGATTACCAAAGCCCATAGAAATATAAACTACGACCTCTTTATTGCTCTTATTAGCAACCTCTAATATTTCAGAAAGCGTAACTACAGATTGAGCTATAGTTTTATGAGTATTACGCATCTGGAAGTTTTCAGAAATTGAAAAAGGATAACCTAAGTAATCAATTTCAGAATGTTTTGAGGCATCATTTGCTCCTCTTGTATTTGCAATAATTGCCAGTAGTTTGCTTTCTGTTTTACTCAAATCGAGTTGTGCTAATACTTCTGCAGTATCTACCATTTGAGGAATTGCTTTTGGAGATACAAAACTTCCAAAATCAATAGTATCAAAACCTACACGAAGCAATGATTGAATGTACTGTACTTTCTTTTCAGTAGGAATAAAATCCTTAATGCCTTGCATGGCATCTCTTGGACATTCAATAAGTTTAACAGTTTTATTCATCGACTTCAAATATACACTTTAGAATAGTGATTTAAAAACTATAATATTTTTTTAGTGTTTGCTTAAAAAGACATAAGGCTTGTTTATAATATACAGATAATAATTTCATTTTTTATAACTATAAATTGAATAGTGTATTGCCCAAAAAACCATACCAAATAGCAAAACCTGAAATTCCTCCAATCAATCCAGAAAGTATAAACGTATACCTATATTTTACAGGAATAACATTAAAAATAACATAATAAGAAATTACGATTCCCAAAACCAAAGTGAAAGATGGTATTACCCATTCATTTAAGTCTAAGTATCTAGAAATTCTGAATTCATCAGTATGAAAATTTGATTGAGAATGAATTATTGAATTATATAAAGCTTGTATAAAATTGAAAACTTCGCGTAAAGCAAATAAGGACATAAAAACGGCGAACCAATCAATAACCATAAATTTGTTCTTCCATTTTTTTTGTCTTATAAAAAGAACGAGTAATCCTATAAAACTTGTGATTAGAGTTTGAACTGGTCCACCAATGGTAACCCAAAAGTCGTTAGATCTATTACGTGGGAATTTTTTATTAATCTTTATCCATAGTTCTTCGACTTTTAATTTTAATTCTTTTGGCAATTCTTCGTATTTAGAATCTGAATATTCTTTTGAAATTTCATTAATTTCTTTTACATCTTTATCTTCAAAATAACCTTTTTGAAAAAAACTTGAACTTCCATAATTTAAATGTGTTTCATAACCAAAATATTTGGCAACTGTGATATGACCATACTCATGAGACAATGTTCCGATTATAGTAAATAGAATGAATGCAAAAAAAATGATTATTGAAAACTTAGGAAAAAATTTAAATTTTAGCATGTTTCTAAAATAATATAAAAACAGCAATTCCAACAAAAACTAAAATCTGAAGCCATTTTAAAACCAATCCAGAATTTTCATGGTTTAAGGTATATGTTTTAATTTGCCCAGCAAGTAAAGCTATGGCTGAGAAAACAATAAAAGACACTAACATAAAAATGCCTCCTAAAATATAAAACTGCCATACGGTATTCATTGAGTCGCTAAACAAAAAACCAGGGAATAGCGCTAAAAAGAAAATAGTCACTTTAGGGTTTAGCACATTCATAAAAAAACCTTGAATAAATAAACCTTTTAAATTTTTACGAGATATAACCTCAGACTCTAAATCCAATTTACTATCCGATCTATAAACCTTATATGCTAAAAACAAAAGATATAATGCACCTAAAAGTTTAATAATAAAGTATAAATATTCATTCTCTTTGATGATAGCAGAAACTCCAAAAGCCAACAAAGTTGTATGAATAATGATACCTGTAACCAATCCACATACAGTTGCTATACCATAAGCTTTTCCATTGGTAATACTTTGAATTAACACAAAGATATTGTCTGGTCCTGGTGAAATCGCTAAAGCAATTGTAGCTAATGCAAATGATATAAGAATGTCGTAGTTCAGAGAAAAATATTTATACTAAAATACATTAAAAGGGAAAAAAAATGCAAATAGTTTATGAAAATCACCTAAAACAGGTAAGAATAACACTACACTACAACTCTCTTTATCGAAAAAAAATACTGTTATGAAATATAAATGCATATTTTAGAGCGCTATGATTTTTAAATTAAGAACGATGAATTTTCCCAGATTGATTAAGATAACCTCTTTATATATACTATTTTGTTTTTTTACCAACGGCCTTATTGCGCAAAATGAAGAATGCGGATTTACGCATACTCCTGAAAATCGGAAGTATTACGATTCCATTAAAGAAGAAATTAAAATATTTGAGAATCAATTTTTAGATAACCGTTTTTCTGCTCGTAGTTCAACTGCGCTGAGCTCAATTCCAATTAAAGCCCACATCATTAGAACTACATCTGGTTCTGGTGGTTTAACAACGATTCAATTAGACCAAGCGATTAATGTTATGAACGGAATATATGTAGATGCTGGTATTGAATTCTTTTTGTGTGATGCTGTAAATTATATCAATAGCGATGAATTTTATAACTACACAACAACTCAAGAGAGTGCATTAACGTCTACCAATAATGTTAATGGAGTAATAAACATCTACTTTACTGATTCTATTGAAAATGATTCTGGTAATGGACTTTGCGGTTATGCATATTTTCCAGGTGGCCCAGAAACAATATTAATGGCAAATAGTTGCGCCACTAATGGAAGTACGCTATCACACGAAATGGGACATTTTTTTGCACTTTCTCATACACACGGAAATAGTAATGTCTCTGGTTCTACAGAAGAATTGGTAGATGGCTCTAATTGTGAATCTACCGGAGATTTTATTTGTGATACTCCTGCAGATCCTAAACTTGGAAATAGTACGGTTAATGTAAACTGTCAGTATACAGGTATTGCACAAGACGCTAATGCCGAGTTTTACGCACCAAACCCACTTAATTTAATGTCATATTCGCGTAAAGAATGTAGAACTTTTTTTTCACCACAGCAATATGCCAGAATAAACGCTATATATCAAGTCTCGAGAAGTAATTTGGCATGCCTCAGTTTTGAAGCAGATTTCATTGCAGACAATACCGAAAGTTGTGAAGCAAACCTAACTGTGAACTTTACTGATAACAGTACTGGAGCGACCTCATGGAATTGGGATGTAAATGGTGACGATATTATAGATTATACAACTCAAAACATTTCACATACTTATAGTAGTATTGGAGCATACGATGTAGCATTAACTATCTCTAATGGATCCGAAAATATCACAAAAGTAAAAACTGAATATATAGAAGTAGGTGCTCAAGAAATTAGTTCTGCAACAATTACAATGAGTTTAACGCTAGATGATTGGCCTGCTGAAACCTCTTGGCAATTTATTGATGGGAATGATACTGTTTTATATTCTGGCGGTCCATACACTGAAGGCGTTGATGATTTTACTGTAATAACAGACACTTTTTCCATAAGTACAAATCAATGTTATTCTTTTATTATTAGTGATAGTTATGGAGATGGGATTTGTTGTTTTTCTGGTGATGGATTCTATGAATTAAGATCTAGTGACAATACATTATTAACAACTAATGGAAACTTTGGTTTTGGTGCGCAAGATAATTTCTTTAATGGTACTCTAGGTATTAATAACTTTAGTGCGGAATCGATACTGTTATACCCAAATCCTTCATCAAATAATATAACAATTAAATCAACTTCATTACCTGATTCTTATAGTATTTATAATACGTTAGGTCAAGTTATAACACAATCTAAACTTAGTTCATTTTCTGATTTAGAAATAAACATAGAGAACCTTACAGATGGTATGTACTTTATAAAATTGATTAAGGCTAATGCAAGTCAAGTGTTATCTTTTGTAAAGAATTAAATCTAAAACTTGAATACTAAAAGAGGCTATCTGAAAAATCTAATTAGAAGTGATTTGTCACATTGAACGCAGTCGAAATGCATTAGAAATCAAGGATACAAGTTTTTCGACTGCGCTCAAAATGACTTAATATTTTGCTTTTTAGACAGTCTCTTTTAATATTGCTTTGTTTATCCGTTTGATGAGTTTCGGACCTTCATAAATAAAACCTGTATAAACTTGAACTAAGTCTGCTCCAGCATCAAGTTTTTCGAGAGCATCATTTGCTGTGTGGATACCTCCTACTCCAATTATAGGAAATTCTTTATTACTCTTGTCAGATAAGTACTTTATTACTCGTGTCGATTTTTCTTTTATTGGCTGGCCACTTAATCCACCATTACCGATTTCAGTAAGTCTTTCTTCAGTGGTGCTTAATTCGCTTCGATCGATTGAAGTGTTGCTAGCTATAACACCATCGAGATTAGTTTCTGCAATTAACTCAATGATTTCATCCAATTGATTATCATTTAAGTCTGGAGCAATTTTTAGAAGAATTGGCTTTTGATTTTCAAAACTTTTATTTTCTTTTTGTACAGCACCAATCAATTCTAACAAGTAATCTTTATCGTTTAACTTAGCATGACTGCCTACGTTAGGACAACTAACATTAAGCACAAAATAATTCACATAAGGGTGTAATGCTTTAAAGCATTCTAGATAGTCTTTGGTATAATCTTCAGGTTTTGTTTGCGTATTCTTACCAATATTACCACCAATAATTAATTGTCCTTTATTTTTCTTTAGTTGAGAAATAGCAGCCTCTAATCCTTTATTGTTAAAGCCCATTCTATTTATAATCCCTTTATCCTCCTTTAGTCTAAAAAGTCTTTTTTTGGGATTACCTATTTGTCCCTTAGGAGTTACAGTACCTATTTCAATAAAGCCAAATCCAAAGTTTGCGAGTTCATTATACAACATGGCATTTTTATCAAAACCAGCTGCAAGGCCTACCGGATTTTTAAATGTTAAGCCGAACAAATTTCGTTCAAGCTTCTTATTTTCAATCAAATAAAGACTTTTGAACACACTTTTCATTCCAGGTATCTTAGATAAGGTTCTAATTAATGAAAATATAAAGTAGTGCACTTTTTCTGGATCGAAACAGAACAAAACTGGTCTTATTAATGCTTTATACATGTCTTTTTCTTTAACGATACAAAAATAAGAATCTAATTAATCTCTAACGATTTTAAGTTCAAATAATTATTTCTAAGTAAACTGTTATTTGTCATAATTTATATAATCTATTTTATCTATTTTTGAAGTGTAACTAAAACCAAATTATCATGAAAAAAATTATAATCCCTGTTGACTTTTCTCAACACTCAGAATATGCGCTAGAAACTGCGGCAGAACTAGCAAAACAACATAATGCAGAATTAATTGTAATGCATATGTTAGAATTGTCTGAATCTATTTTTTCTTCATCAAGTTCCGAGAAAAATGAAGAAACTGCGTTTATGCTTATGGTAGCGAATAAGAGATTTGAATCTTTTTTAGACAAACCCTATTTAGAAGATATTGAAGTTACACCTATGATAAAACATCATAAGGTATTAAAAGAAGTTGCGGAAGTTGCCAAAAATATAAATGCGGACTTAATTGTTATTGGTTCTCGTGGACATAGTGACTATGATGGTGTATTTACCGGTTCTAATACAGAAAAAGTAGTGAGATACAGCTCTATACCAGTATTAGTAGTTAAATCTAAACCAAAATCAGTAAACTTTAATGATATTGTGTTAGCAACTGATTTTTCAGAAGAAAGTGTATCAGCAGTAAGAAACGCCGTAGAATTATTGAATGAATTGAGCAAAAATGTGACTTTGCTTCATATTAATCTTCCAAACTTAAACTTTTTAAGTACTGTAGAGGTAGAAGAAAGAATCGCTTCTTTTTTAAATCTAGCAAATCTAGAAGAGAATAGCTTTAGTATTGCACGTATAGCTGACCACGATATAGAAGATGGTATTATAAACTATACTAATAGAACAGAAAAAGATGCTATTGCAATGATAACGCATGGCAGAAAAGGATTGAGTCATTTATTTGGTGGTAGCATATCTGAAGATTTGGTAAATCACACTACGCTTCCAGTTGTAACTTTTAAAATATAATTAGGTAATAAAACTAGCAATATGCAACATATTACAGATCGATTTATCAGCTATGTAACTATAGATACAGAGTCAGATCCAAATTCTAAAACTACACCAAGTACAAAAAAACAGTGGGATTTAGCTAATAAATTAGTTGAAGACCTAAAGGCAATAGGCATGAGCGATGTCACAATAGACGACAACGCTTACATAATGGCAACGTTACAAAGTAATGTAGATTATGATGTACCATCGATTGGATTTATCGCCCATTTTGATACCTCACCAGATTTTACAGGTGCTAATGTAAAGCCACAGATTATTGAAGACTATAATGGAAAAGATATTGTTTTAAACAAAGCGCAAAACATAGTTTTATCTCCAGATTATTTTGAAGATCTTTTGCTATATAAGGGTCAGACTTTAATAACTACGGATGGTACAACATTATTAGGTGCAGATGACAAGGCTGGTATTACAGAGATTATTACCGCTATGGAATACCTAATTAATCATCCCGAAATTAAACATGGAACAATAAAAGTTGGGTTTACTCCAGATGAAGAAATTGGAAGAGGTGCACATAAATTTGATGTAGAAAAATTTGGTGCTGATTGGGCTTATACTATGGATGGTAGTCAAGTAGGTGAATTAGAATATGAGAATTTTAATGCCGCTGGAGCTAAAATAAAAGTGAAAGGTAAAATTGTTCATCCTGGATATGCCAAAGGCAAAATGATAAATTCTATGTATTATGCAACTGAATTTATAAATGCATTACCACGATTAGAGACACCAGAACATACTGAAGATTACGAAGGCTTTTTTCATTTACATCATATAGATGGTAAAGTTGATGAGACTACATTACAGTACATTATAAGAGATCATGACAAAGATAAATTTGAAGCACGTAAGGCTTTAATGGAAAAAGTGGTATTAGATTTAAATACAAAATTTGAATCAGAAATCTTTACAATTGAATTAACAGACCAATACTTTAATATGAAAGAAAAGGTTGAGCCTGTAATACATATTGTAGACATTGCTGAAGATGCAATGAAACAATTAGGTATAACTCCACTTATTAAACCAATTAGAGGTGGTACAGATGGTTCTCAACTATCTTATATGGGTTTACCTTGTCCTAATATTTTTGCTGGAGGACACAATTTTCATGGTCGTTATGAGTATGTGCCAGTAGAAAGTATGCAAAAAGCAGTAGAAGTAATTTGTAAAATTGCTGAGTTGACTGCATTAAAGAAATAAGTAACCTTTGGTTTTATTTATTAGTAGACACATAATTGATTTAAAAACATGAGTTCTTTTTAAGGACTCATGTTTTTTAAAATGTTTACATTCAATCATTATAAAAGCATACTATGGCAAATAAACTTAATCTATTCATTTTACTGTTAGTATTTTCATTATTTGGATTTAGCCAAGAATTACCAAGAGAAAAGTCTGAAAATCATATACAAATTGAAGGAACAAATATTTTTATGATTCCTCCGATATCATTTAATCCTTCAAGTAATTTTAAAGGTTTCCAAAATCCTAATGACCAAACTTCAATGATATTGACAATGGAAATTCCAGGACCATATTCAGAAGTATCAAAAGGATTTAATTCTGAAAGGCTAAATGCAAGAGGAATGGAGTTAAAATCCAAAAAGGAAATTAAAGTAGCTGATTTCACCGGATTATATATCGAATTAGACCAATCTGCAAATGGAATGACATTTTCAAAGCATATTCTCATTTATGGAAATGAAAAATCGAGTACACTCATCAATGGAGTATCTTTAAAAGATTCTCTACAATTAGGAGAAAAAATAAAGGAAAGTCTTTTAACTACTTATGTGGATTCTCAACTAAAAAGCAATCCAAGAAAAGCCTTAAATTATTCGTTAAACGAAAGTGTTGGATCTATGAAATTTAAAGCTGTAATTGGAAATGGAATGCTATTTAACTGAGATTTAAAAACTCCAACTGAAAGTATTGATAAAGCAACGTTATTAATTGATAAATCATTTGTAAAAGTTAAAATTGAAAACAAAAAACAATTTTGTATTTCAAGATTAAAAAAATATCCAGAAGATTATTCAGTAATTCCGGATAAAGGAATTGATGATATTGAGATAGACAATCTGAATGGATTTGAGCTTTATGCAAAAAATAATGATAACAAAAATGAAGAAATGTACCAAGTCATTCTATTTGACAATGAAGGTGGCTACTACCTTTTTGTTGGCACATATTTAGCGGAAAGTGAAGATGCAGTTACCGATATAAAAAATGTCATTAGAACATTTAAAAGAAAAAACAACTAGACTCATCTTAATAAAATTATTGAACAGAGAATCCTAATTATTTCTATGCATTTTAATACAATTGAAACAGAACGTCTCATTTTAAGACCTATTACACGATTAGATGCTCAAGATTTTTTTGAGTTAGATTCTAACGCAAATGTGCACCAATATCTTGGTAACAAACCCGTGAAAACTATTGAAGAATCTCGCGCGATGATAGATAATATCATAGAACAATATAAAATCAATGGCATAGGACGATTAGCGATAATAGATAAAAATACTAAACTATTTATAGGTTGGTCTGGTTTAAAATTTGAGCAGAATTTACGCCAAGAATTCGATTATTACGATATAGGCTATCGTTTGAAAGAACAATATTGGGGAAAGGGTTATGCGACAGAAGCTGCATTTGCTTCATTAGATTATGGGTTTAATACTCTAAACTTAAAAGAAATCTGTGCAGCTGCACATATGGATAATATTGCTTCTAACACAATTCTAAAGAAAATCGGCATGAAGACTTCTGGAACATTTAAATATGAAGGTTTAGAACACAATTGGTATTCAATGATAAATCCTAGCTTATAATTATTCTAGACAATATTTATAATAGCTAAAACAAACTACTTTTTTAAAATAGCAAAACCCCTTGAAAAAGGGGTTTTGTTATCAATCAAGTTTGTCTAAACTATAAAATGAATTTATTAATTATTGATGTTGTAATTTAAAGTTTATCGGAATACTATAAGGTACACCAACTGGTTTATTACGTTGTTTACCAGGTTCCATTTTAGGTAATAAACTAATAATACGTTCTGCTTCTGTTTCTAAAAGTTTATCTGGACCTCTACTCTTAATCTTGGTTACTTTTCCATTTTTATCTATTAAGAAAAATACAAATACTCTACCTTGTATATTTAACTCAGAAGCCGCATTTGGATATCTAAAGTTTTTTAAAAGGTGTTCTTGCATTTTATCTTGGAAACAAGCTTTTAACTGAGCATTAGTTCCTTTACATCCTGGGAATCGAGGTACTCTTTCAATTACAGAAAATGGTACTTCTATATCTTCCTCTACTTCTTCTACTTCTACGTCTTCTACTTCAACAACAGGCTCAATAATATCGTCTTGACCTATTTCTGTACTCATTACAACAGTTTCCTCAACATCTTCTACATCCTCAACAATTGTTATAGATTCTGTAACAACAGTCTTTGGCGGAGGTGGAGGAGGAATGTTAATTGTAGTAATTGGAATATCTTCATCAAATTGTTCATCTAACATTAAAAGATCAATCTTAGTTGATTCCTTTTCGTAGGTCTTATGTTCAAGTCCTAAATAAGTTAAGACTAACATTACGTTTAAGCCAACAGCAAAGTATAAACTGCTGTTTCGACCTACATTGGCTTTTGGGTTCTTCTTGAGTTTCATGACGTCTAATTTTGTTGTATAAAGTTAAACATCATTTCTCAAAAAAATTATGACAATTATCATGTTACAAAAACACAATTAACAAAACATCTTAAAGATTATCTAACTGATTATCAGAACTATCCTCACTAATTGTCCAAAAGAATCCCACAAAAAAGAATTGATCTGCAGCTGGTGTTAAGGCTCTTCTGCTAAACTGACCATTTAAATCTGGTGTATTTGCATATTGATAATCATTAATATTTTTAAATCTTAAAACATTATTAACTGAGAAGTATAATATTTTTTGTGGACTCAATAAATATGCCCAATTAACACTTAAACTATTAAAAGACTTTGTACGCTCATTTAGAAATTCATTCGTATTTGGATTGGTATAAGGTCGCCCTGAAGAAAAGACATAACTTAATCCAACTTGGCTCTTCCAATCTTCTATCCAATACTTTCCTACAATAGAGAGATTGTGTTTTGATGCATAATTAGGTTGTGCTGAAGTTTCAAAGTTTTTATAATCACGCTCTGTATCCAAAAATGAATAACTTGCCCAGTAATCGACATTTTTTATGCTTGTGTTGTCTCTCCAAAAAACATCTACTCCTTGTGCGTAACCATATCCCGAAGAATTAAATTGAGTATCATAACTCTCAAATTGAGTATCAAATTTTACAAGATTATCATAGTCTTTCCTATATGCTTCAGCTCTAAATATTTTCCCATTGTTTACGTATTGATAGTTTACAATATAATGTGAAGCCTGTTCTACTTTTAAATCTTGGTAAAACTTTAATACAGCTCTATTCGGATTTTGAAAAAAGTTACCATAAGCCAAAGAGAATTGTCCATTTTCTGAGCTCTTATAAGCTATTGCAGCTCTGGGAGCGATGTCAGTTGTATTAAAAATCGAACTATAATCAGCTCGTAACCCAACTTTTAATGCTAGTTTTTTAGAGAAAATTAAATCTGCTTCTGCAAAAGCTGCTGTAATATTATTAGTGTATCCATAAGTTTCATCAATGGAATCATCCTTATAATTTTCTTTAAAGTCTGTAATAAACTGCTCTGCACCAAAACTTAATTTAAACCTACTATTGAAACGTTTTCTTAGCTTCAACTTAAGGTGTGCTGAGTTTTCAACATCATTAATATCACTCATCTGAATACCTAAGTCAGTGTCTGCAAATGTATAGCTTAATCCAGTTTGGAGACTCCAGTTATTACCGAGAACACCTCTATATGAAGTATTTAAATAGAAGTTATTATTATTCAATTTAAAATTTAAGCCTTCTTCAAAATTGATGTCGTCTTGAGTTAATTCAAATTTCGAGGTGTCAAAAGCGGCATAAAACTTTAATATACCATTATTTAGCTTTTGTCTAAATACAGTTTCCCCTTGAGCTCCTTGATAAGGTGTTTCTCACTCATTTCTATCCTCAAAAATTGCCAAATATGGTGCTAGATTAATGTAAGATGCATTAAAACTTAATGATGACTTCTCCCATTTTTGTGTGTTTCCAAGTGCAGCACCAACTGTCATAATTCCGATATCGGTTTTTTCTTGGTCTGGTTCATCGATAGTATTTAATAGTAACACACTAGATAATGCTTGTCCATATTCTGAAGAATAACCACCTGTAGAAAATGTAATACCATCGAACAGAAATGGTGAATATCGTCCGCGAGTCGGAATATTGTTTGTAGTAGGTGTGTATGGAGTAAATACTCTAATACCATCTATAAATATTTGTGTTTCATCTGCACTTCCTCCTCTAACAAATAGCCTACCATCTTCGGAAACATTAGTAGTACCAGGCAATGTTTGCAAAGCACCAACAAAATCACCCAATGCACTGGCTGTTGTTACAACATCGAGAGGTTTTAACACAGATACTTTGCTGTTATCACTAGCTTCAAAAGTACCAGCGCTTATAACTACAGCATCTAATGATTCAACATTTTCTCTTAATTTAATTTGAAGATTATTCATTTTAGACACCTCATCGTTAATTGTCTTAGTTTCATAAGATAAAAACGAAATGATTAAAGTTTGTGTACCTTCTTCTTCTGTATTAAAACCGAATTTTCCATTCGCATCAGATGTCGCTCCATCATAAGTTCCATCTAAATATACATTAGCACCAAAAATAGGTTGGTTTTTATTATCTACTACTTTACCCGATATGGTGGTTTGCCCATAGAAAATTGTAGTAATTAATAGAGCAATAATGGTGATTAAATTTTTACTCGCGACTGTTGTATTTTTCTTGCTAAGTTGGTTATTCTTAAACTTCATGATTTGATTGATTAAAGATCCTAACTAAAGTTTAGGATACATTGATAGGACAAATTTGATGCATATTTAAGTGAACACAAATTCTATTTTACCGAATTGTAATGATTCAATGATGAATTGAATATATTTGGTTTATGGGAATAATTAAAAACCTCGCCTTTAGATTTGCAATTAGTATTATTGTTGCTTATTCGATATCTCAACAATTTCCAGCTTATGAGAACTTTATCTTAATAGGAGTGTTTATAGCGCTCTTTATTTTACTATCTCATTTGGCTAAAAAGTTTTAATTAATAGCTACTGCATCAGGAAAACTAAATTTATGCTAACCAATACCGAAAAACAATTCTCTATACTATTTTTTATTATCGTTCTTCTTGAACTTATTACAGGTAGTACAGAAACACTCCAATCAACGCATTACATTGCCAAACCTGCAATAGTAATTAGCCTTATTTTTTTATTCATAAGAACGTCCAAATCACTTTCAAAATCATTAAGAAACTTAACAATCCTGGCTTTAGTATTCTCATTATTAGGCGACGTATTACTAATGTTTGTCGATGAATCTCAAAATTTCTTCACTTTTGGTTTAGTAGCATTTTTAATAGCTCATGTGATGTATGTTTTACTGTTTCTTAAGCATAGAAACAAAGAGAAATCGCCTTATGGTTTTATAGTGCTACTATTAATATATGCATCGAGTTTGTTCTATTTTTTAAAAGATGGCTTAGATGAGTTATTAATTCCGGTTGTAGTTTATATGCTAGTTATTTTAGCAATGGCAACTTCGTCTTTTTTAAGAAAAAATAATGCTAATATTCTCAGTTATGGTTTGGTTTTTCTAGGAGCATTATTCTTTATGATTTCGGATAGTATTTTGGCACTCAATAAGTTCCACCAATCGATTCCGTGGTCTAATATTAGTATTATGGTAACCTATGCATTAGCTCAATATTTAATAGTAATAGGAATTTTAAAAATAAATGTAACAAACTCTAAAGTATAACTACTAATGGAGTAACTAACCAATTTCATCAATTGAACAAAGAACTAGAACATAGTTTTGTAGAGCAGTTGCAAAAGCATCAAAACATTGTACATAAGGTATGTCGTTTATATACCAACAATGCAGATGCTCATAACGACTTGTTTCAAGAAATAACAATACAGTTATGGCGTGCTTATCCAAAGTTTAGAGGAGACTCTAAATTTAGTACGTGGATGTATCGTGTTGGATTAAATACAGCAATTACGCTTTATAGAAAATCGAAACGAAGGATAACTACACAAGAGTTTGACAGCGTTGAGTTTAAGATAAAAGCTGAAGAATATGATGATACTGATGAACAACAATTAAAGCTATTGTACAAAGCGGTACATCAACTTAACGATATTGAAAAAGCCTTGGTTTTCTTGTATTTAGAAGACAAAGACTATAGAGAAATAAGTAAGACTTTAGGTATTAGTGAAGTCAATGCACGTGTAAAAATGAATCGTGTAAAGAAGAAATTAAAAACAATATTAAATCCGTAAGATTATGGATGAACTAGATTTATTAAAGAAAGATTGGAACAAAAATAAATCAGAATTTAAAAATTATTCTGATTCCGATATTTATCCGATGTTACAAAAAAAATCGTCTTCAATAGTAAAGACATTATTTTATATCAGTATAGCTGAATTGGTATTTTGGCTTTTAGCCAGTATTTTACCATACTACCTATCTTCTACGTTTCAAGAAAAGTTAGAGACTAGTTATGAAAATCCTCTTTTTCTTGGCTTAAATATATTAAGCTTTGTAGTAATATTAATATTTATTTACCTCCTCTATAAATCCTATAAAGCAATTTCTTCTACAGATAATGCTAAAAAATTAATGGAAAACATTCTAAAAACTAGGAAAGTAATTAAGTATTATGTGATTTATAACTTAGTAATGATTTTCCTTTCAATTCCGATTTCACTCTATTTTGAATATAATGAGAACCAAGAATTTCATCAACAGATAGCTGAGTTTAGTACTAATCAAATGTTATTGCTATACGGTTTTGTGGTACTAGTAGCAGGAGTATTTTTAATACTATTATGGTTATTCTATAGATTAATTTATGGAATACTCTTAAAACGACTTAATAGAAATTACGATGAGTTAAAAAAGTTAGAAGTCTAACTACCAATCTCGTAACTCTTTATTTAAGCGCTCCTTTTCCTCTATTTCTGCCTGAGGTATAACTTTTAAAAATGAAGGATGTTGCTCTATTGCATATTCAATCTTTTCAACGATTTCAGCAATAGATTCGTTTTCATAATCAATTTCCAAAGGCTGTTTCACTTCAAAAGATTGATAGATATTCTTCTTTTTAATGCGAAGTCCTTTTTTATCAAACGAACGCCTAAAGCCATCAATAACAATAGGTACAACAATAGGCTTATATGTTTTAATAATATGTGCAGTTCCCTTTCTAATTGGTTTAAAAGGTGTAGTTGTTCCTTGCGGAAACGTTACAACCCAACCATCATCTAAAGCTGTTTTGATGCTAGTTATATCACTCATTTTTACTTGACGGTTCACATCTTGTCCTTGAGAGCGCCATGTTCGTTCTATACTAATGGAACCTGTGTAAGCGAAAATTTTTGGGATTAAACCAGATTTCATGGTCTCTTTAGCAGCAACATAATACATATTAAGCTTCGGATTCCATAAATAACCAACGTTTTTAATATTATCTAATCGCCCACTTAAGCTCGCATTAAATACATGGAACATAGCAATAACATCTGCGAAATACGTTTGATGGTTAGAAATGAACAACACATTGGTATCTGGAAGATTCTTAATAATATCAGAACCTTCAACCTGTAATTCATTAAAACCTCTAAAACGTCTGTGTGTAGCAACGCCTAAGATTCTAATCAACCATTTTTTAACCCAAAGTATATGTCCGAAAGGATTCTTTTTGAATAATCCCATAGTTAGTTTTCAGTTTTTAGTCAGTTAGTTAGTATTACAAATGTAACCATTAAGTTAAATTATAAAACTTGTTTTAGTAAGTCTTTTAATTCGCTTAGCATCATTGCAGTTGCTCCCCAGACAATATGGTCATTTAGTTTAAACGCTGGTACATCTACCTCGACATTGAAAGATGTTGGTACTCTTGTAGTTATAGTGTTAGCTTCATCTAAGAAATCCAAAAGTCTTACTTCAATAATAGCTTCGACCTCTTCATCTTGTTTAATAAACTTTGGTGTAGATTCTGAGATGGCCAAATAAGGATGTACCATAAAATTACTTGGCGGAATATACATTGGTGACATTTTCTTAATAATCTCAACCATAGATTTTGGTACTCCAACCTCTTCCTCCGTTTCCCGTATTGCTGTTATCATTAAATCATTGTCTTCATCCTCATATTTTCCACCTGGAAATCCGACTTGAGCAGAATGAACACCTTTATAGGTTTTTCGTAAGATTAACACCAAATATGTTTCGTATTCAACATTAGGATAAAACAAAGCCATAACACCAGCTTTCTTTGCTGATTTAGATTTCTCTTTCATTTTCTTGGCTAATTCTAATCGGTAAGGCGGAGACATTTTTACATGCGATTTTTCGCCAAAAAGCTCGAGATGTTTTATTTTTACTACAGATTCTAAAAACGAATTAAAACGCATTTATGAGATTTCTACTTGTTTTAAGTATTGGACTATTATTATTGAATTGTGAAGATAAACAAACTTCAAAACAAAAAGATGCTGCTGTTGCTAAAGATTCTTTAATAATACAACCAAATTCAGAAAAACCCACTGCAAAAAAGCCTGAAATAGTCTTTCCTAGATTAACAGACAACAATGCTATGGAGTTCTTTTTAGATTATGAAAAGGAACACAAAGAGAATAAAGTAAGACTCACAACAGACTATGGCACTATAGACATACTACTTTATGATAAAACTAAATTCCACAGAGCTAATTTTATTTACTTAACTAAGCGCAATTATTTTAATGGCACACAATTCTACCGAGTTGTAAAAAACTTCGTCATTCAAGGAGGTAGTAGTGATGGACTAGATTTATACAAAAAGCGTCGAAAAATTGGCAAATACTTATTACCACCAGATACTAAACGTGGCTACATTCACAAACGTGGATCTATTTCAATGCCTAGTAGTGAAATAGAAAACGCTTATAAATTAGCGTCACCTTTTCAATTCTTTATAGTAATAAATAGAGAAAAAGCGAAACACTTAGATGGAGACTATACCGTTTTTGGAGAAGTGATTAAAGGTATGAACGTGGTAGACAAAATCAATGCTGTAGAGACAGATGATGGTGATTGGCCTTTGCAAAATGTATTCATTAGAAAAGTAGAAATTATAAAATAATTAAGAGGTCTTCATTTCATTTTTCAGTATCTTGTATAACTGTTTTTTTTATTTAAAATTTTGTCATTCTGAACTTGAGTCAGAATCTCAATTATTGATTATTTATAAATGAAGAAATAAATTAGTGTGACAAGCATTAACTTTTGAAAATAACATAAACTTATAGATCATGATTTCTAAATCCATTAAAGTCGCCCTTATAGGTAGCATTGTACTTTTTGCAAGCTGTAAAGGTGAGACTAAAACAAACGAAAAATTAATGAGTGATAATGTACTAATCAAAGAATGGACTGGACCTTTTGAAGGTGTTCCTGCTTTTGACAAACTGTCTGTTGATGACATAAAAACTGCTGTAGTAGAAGGAATGGAACTTAATTTGGCAGAAATAGAAACAATTGCTAATAATAGTGAAGATGCAACTTTTGAAAACACAATAGTTGCTATGGAAAGTGCTGGTAAAGATTTAGACCGCGTATTTGCATATTATGGAATAATGTCTGCCAATGTATCGTCTCCAGAATTTAGAGCTGTACAAACAGAATTAGCTCCTAAGCTATCAGATTTTAGATCTAAAATATCTCAGAACGAAAAACTTTTTAAACGTGTTAAAGCGGTTTACGATGCATCACAAAAAACACCGTTAGAATCACAAGCACAACGTGTTATAGATTTAACTTATAAAAGTTTTGAAATGAATGGCGCTAATCTTGATGCCGAAAAGAAAAAACGCTACGCTGCGATCAACAAGGAATTATCAAATTTATATACCAAATTTTCGAATAACGTATTACACGACGAAGAAAACTATGTTACTTATTTATCTAAAGATCAACTTGGTGGTTTATCTGATGGCTTTATAAAATCTGCTGCAAAAATTGCTAGTGATAAAGGAGAAGAAGGTAAATACGCAATTACTAATACACGTTCTTCAATGGACCCGTTTTTAAAATACTCTACTGAGCGCGAATTACGCAAACAAGTATGGACCAACTATTATTCTCGTGGAGACAATGGAGATGAATACGATAATAATAAGCTCATTGCAGACATTTTAAAACTGCGTAAAGAACGTGTTGGTTTGATGGGGTATAAAAATTATGCGGAATGGAGATTACAAGATCGTATGGCTAAAAACCCAGAAAATGCTATGGAATTAATGATGGCAGTTTGGCCAGCTGCGATTGCAAGAGTGGATGAAGAAGTAGCAGATATGCAAGCAGTAGCAAATGAATTAGGAGATAATATTACTATAGAACCATGGGATTACCGCTATTATGCTGAAAAAGTACGCAAGAAAAAATACGATTTAGATAGCGACGAAGTTAAACAATATCTGCAATTAGATAAGTTAACTGAAGCTATGTTTTTTACTGCTGGCGAATTGTTTAATTATAAATTTACTCCCGTCGAAGAAGGTTCTGTACCAGTATTCCAAGAAGATGTTAAAGTTTGGGAAGTAACCGACAAAGATTCTGGAAAACATATAGGTTTATGGTATTTAGATCCATTTGCACGTCAAGGAAAGCGTTCTGGTGCTTGGGCAACTACCTATAGAAGTTATACGTCTTTTGAAGGTAAAAAAAATGTTCTGGCTTCCAATAATTCTAACTTTGTAAAACCTGCTCCAGGTGAAGCCGTTTTGGTATCTTGGGATGATGCAACAACATTTTTCCACGAGTTTGGACATGCACTACACTTTTTCTCTTCTAATGTAAAATATCCTACCCTTAACGGAGGAGTAAGAGATTATACTGAATTTCAATCGCAATTATTAGAGCGTTGGTTATCTACAGACAAAGTAATAAATCAATACTTAGTGCACTATAAAACAGGAGAACCAATTCCTGCGGCTTTAGTTGAAAAAATTAAAAAAGCATCGACTTTTAATCAAGGTTTTGGTACTACAGAATATTTAGCATCTGCTTTAATTGATATGAAATTACACCTTGCAGATCCTACAGATATTGATATAGACAAATTTGAGCGCGAAACTTTAGCAGAAATGAATATGCCTAAAGAATTACCAATGCGCCATAGAACTCCTCATTTTGGACATGTATTTTCTGGTGAAGGTTATGCTACAGCTTATTATGGTTATATGTGGGCAGATGTACTAACAAGTGATGCTTCTGAAGCCTTTAGAGATGCACCAGACGGATTCTATGACAAAGCCGTTGCAGACAAACTAGTAAAGTATTTGTTTGCACCACGTAACGCTATGGATCCTGCAGAAGCTTACCGTTTATTTAGAGGACGCGATGCCAAAATTGAAGCCTTAATGAAAGATCGAGGATTTCCTGTTCCGCAGAGTTAAGAAATAGTAATAAAACACATTTAACACTAAAAAAGGAGACTAAAAATAGTCTCCTTTTTCATTCAACTTTATAAATCGAATTCAATCAAATACCGTTTCAGGAATCATTGATAATGCCATAATTCTCTCTCCAGGTAACGTTGCGATATACGTAAACACACCTGTTGTTAAATTAACACTTCCAAAATGACCATCTCCATCAATACCATATATTGTTCCATCAGCATCAGTTTCTATTGTTCTTACATCATCTAATTCATCCATATTAGGAAATCCTGTTCCAGTCAATTCAATTATTTCTGAGATATTACCATTCAAATCTGAAATTAAAATATCATTTCCATCAGTTATTAATAATTGGTTATTAGAAGATCCATATTCTATTCCCATACCATCACTAAAATAGAACGAGTCGCCTTGATACATTAAAGCAAAAGTGCTTGAAAAGCTGCCATCTAAATTCAAATAAAGTAAGCCAGTGCTTTCGTCATAACTTGGATCGTAATAATCCCAATACACAGTTGCTAGTAATTTACCACCAGCCATTTCTAAGCCTGGTAGTGCATACCAATCCTCATCTGCATTATCATTAATAATAGTTGCTTCTAATGTTGCTGGATTAATACTATAAATTATACCGCTATAAGGGTCATTTGCTCTAGAACTAGCATACACAGTCTTGTTAGAAGGATTATATACAATATCTCGTAGTCCAACTACAACTTCGTTATTTAAAGTCACAGTACCTAAAGTAGTTAGTGCACCATTTGTAATGTTAATAGACGAAAAAACTCCTGTTTCTGAGTTATAAACTACCATAACATCATTTATAATTGGAGTAGAGTCATCATCATCACTACATGCCATAAATGCCGTTAATATCAACGCAAGTCCCAAAAATTTTAAAATAATTGTTTTCATAATAATATAGGTTTTTAAGTTACACATCTAATTTAAAATGGTAGTGGTTTACTAATTTAAAATGGTAGTGGTTTACATACAATGATATCCATTATATAATCATGTTTTTAGTATTATTTCTTAGAAACTAAGGTTTTTTTATTAATCAAACAATTAAAGTATTGTCTTAGAGGTGATTACAAAAACGAATGCTTTCAGATATTCCTTAGCATTTTAACCAATACTGAATTTCTTTCATTGAATTAGTTTTCTAAAGTCAGTGAAACATGCAAAAAATCCACTCTGTTGAAGAATATTTAGAGGTTAATCCACATTTTGCGGATGAGTTAACCCACTTACGTAACATCATTAATACTACTGAATTAGAAGAAACCATTAAAATGTACTAAGAATTGGTGCATTTAAAAACCATTTCTGTATATGGTTTCATAATGGTGAGTTTCTTAAAGACAAACAAAATCTGCTTATTAATGCTCAAGAAAACAAAACAAAAGCATTAAGATAAATGCGTTTTGAAAATATAACTGACATTAAAAAAAATGTAGTATTGGCGTATGTAAAAGAAGCTATAGAAAACCAACGCTTAGGAAAAGAAATAAAACCTAATAAAGCAACCAAAACAGTTTCTATTCCATTAGAACTTAACAATGCTATAAACGCTAATAAATCACTTTTTAAAAGCTTTAAAAACCTTACACCTGGCAGACAACGAGAATATTGCGAATACATTTCTGAAGCTAAAAGAGAAACAACCAAACAAACACGTATTGAAAAAATTACACCTCTGCTAATAAAAGGAGTTGGATTACACGATAGATATAAAAACTGTTAATTATAAACAACTTAACAGCCTGTACCTTTAGCAGTTCTAATAAACTCTAACAACAGTATTTAAACAAAAAAGCCACTCAATGAGCGGCTTTTTAATATAATTTATTCAGTTCTACTTATTTCGTAGTTGCTGGTGCGTTTAATTTTCTACTCATTTCCATAGAGATTGCAGAACGGTCAAATTTAATTTTACCTGCTGATGTTTCGATAACACAACTGCTATCTTTATCATTTAGTTCTGAAACTTTTCCGTGCATACCACTTTTTGTAATGATACGATCACCTCGTTTTAATTCTGCGCCAAATTTTTTCTCTTGTTTAGCACGCTTCATTTGAGGTGCAATCATAAAGAAATACATCACTGCGAATATGGCTATAAACGGTAAAAATTGTCCTATTCCTTCCATTAAAAACTAATTAATCGTGGTTATGTCCTTCGTGACCTGGTTGAGTCGAAGACTTTTTTGCTGTTGTAGTTGATAATGGATTTACAATTGCAGTACCAGCCTTTTGAGTTGGAGCCGCAGCCTTAACTGGTGCATTAGGATCCTTTTCCACATAAGCAGAAATCTTTACAATCTCCTTACCTTTTTCAGTATTAGTTGTCATTGTAATAGATTTAGAAACGTTGTTTCCATTTCCTTTACCATTAAACTTTACAGAAAATTCACCTGTTTCACCTGGTGCAACTTCCTTTGTCCAGTTAGATGGTACAGTACAACCACAAGTACTCTTAATGTTACTTACAACCAACATAGAATTACCTGAATTTGTATATTTAAATGTAGTTTCTACAGGAGTTCCGTTTTCAATTGACCCAAAATCGTGCTCTATTTTATCAAAAGAAATTGCTGGAAAATCTCCTGCATTCGCATCTCTTTCTGCAGCAACAGCTACGTTTTCAGATTTAATTTTACTCGCAGCATCTTCTTTACAAGAAGTAAAAGCCACCATGCATAATGCACTAAGTCCTAAAATCACTTTTTTCATTACTTTATTTTTTTAATTAATTTTATACTAAAATCTATCGGTTTGCAAAGGTAGTAATAATTTTATCGAATTAAAATTTTTAAGCTCACGTTAACAAAATTGAATGAAAATCAATGATTAGCGAAGGTTTTACAATAAACCTCTTCCTGATTTTTGATGTATGTTATTAGACTGATACTCTTTAACAATCTTATCTAAAATTCCGTTTAAAAATAAACTACTTTTTGGAGTAGAATACTCTTTTGCTATTTCTAAATACTCGTTAATAGTAACCTTAAATGGAATTGAAGAGAATTTTTGAAATTCACACAATGCCATTTTTAACAACACTCCATCTAAGCTTGCTAATCGTTCGCTATCCCAATTGGTAGTCTTAGCAGAAATTTCTTCAGAAAATTTAGAACTATTAAGTAAGGTCTTTTTAAACAAGTCTATTGCAAACGCTTTATCATCTTCATCTTTATATAATTCTGGCAATAATGCTGTTTCTGGTGACGTTAATTTGAGCTTTCTTAATACTTTAATAATTGCCGTATTTACTACAGGTAAATCATCTATCCAAGTTAATTGCTTATCTTCAAAATAATCGTAAAGCTTATCATTTGGTGCTATAATATCCGTATAAACTTCAATTATAAAATTCTTATCCTTTTTAAATGAGCTATCCGAATCGTTTGTATATGCTTCATATAAATCACTTTTTAATATGTCTTTAAAAAGGATATCTACATATTCAAAATCAAGGTCCCAACAATTTAGCTTACGCTTAGCAATAAACTCTTGAAGCATTTTATTACTACTAATACTATTTAAAAGTTGGTTTTCTTGGAACTTTGTGTTTGGATTTTTATCCGCATCTGTTCCTAAAAGCTTTTTCTGTAATTTTTCGTTATGGTTCTTGCTCTTTTTATGTAATTCTGTGAGTAAGGCTAAAATGGAAATGTACAAATCATACATGCTGTCTAAACTGTAGTTTAAAAACTTTTCGTCTTTTGTAAGATCATCACTTTCTGTTCCTTTAAAAGCGTACATGGATTGCATTACTTTTATTCTGATGTGTCTTCGGTTTAGCATGTACAAGAACTGACTTTAATTATTATTTATTAAAAAAGGTGAATCTTGAGATTCACCTTGCAAAAATACTATTATTTAATTCTGAAATAAAAATAAATTGTTGACTATTTCGAATTTTCTCTTTTTCGAGTAGCAATACGTTCTTTAGCAATATTTAATGCTGCAATATGTGTAGTAATATTGTGCTCTTTTGCATTGTCTAAAATCTCGAGTGTAGTATTATAGATATTCTCTGTTTTACGCATTATTTCTTGTCTGTCGTAATTTTCTAACTCGGCATAAACATTAATAATACCACCAGCATTAATTAAAAAATCTGGAGCATATACAATTCCTCTATCTTGTAAAATCTTACCGTGTTTATTCTCTTCAGCTAATTGATTATTTGCCGCACCTGCCACAATTTTGGCTTGTAACTTGTAAATAGTATCATCATTAACTGTTGCCCCTAAAGCACATGGAGCATATATATCCATAGGTTCGCTATAAAGATCATTTCCTTTATAAATAGAAACTCCATATTTAGAACGTACTTCTTCAAGACGATCTTGGCTAATATCCGAAATTATAACTTGAGCGCCTTCATCAACTAAATGTTCAACTAAAGCTTCACCTACATTTCCAATACCTTCAACAAATACTTTTTTATCTTCTAAAATATCTGAACCATACTGAAATTTTGCTGCAGCTTTCATTCCCATAAAAACGCCATAAGCTGTTATAGGAGAAGGGTTACCTGCACCACCTTTACTTTGTGAAATTCCAGTAACATAAGGAGTCACTTCTCTAACAGTATCCATGTCTTCAGTTTTCATTCCAACATCTTCTGCTGTGATATAGCGTCCACTTAACGAATGAACAAACTCACCAAAACGTCTCATCAATTCTGGTGTCTTTTGTGTTTTAGCATCTCCAATTATTACCGCTTTGCCTCCACCTAGATTTAATCCTGTAATTGCAGATTTAAACGTCATACCACGAGATAATCGCAATACATCATTAAGTGCTTCCCACTCGTTGGCGTATTTCCACATTCTTGTTCCACCCAATGCTGGACCTAAAACTGTATTATGAATACCAATTATAGCTTTTAAACCAGTATCTTTGTCATTGCAAAAAACAATTTGCTCATGATCATCAAAAGAATGCTGTCCAAAAACAGGATCCATTTTTTTTAATTCTTTTGAATTTATAATTTCTGAAGTCATTTAAGTTAGATTTAAGGATGTTTGAAGATATTCTAAAAACAGGTAGCAAAAATAAATTATAAATGGAGGATTAGCAAAATATTAACTATAAAATACGATTATCGTAATACTTTTGCCCTACCAAATACAGCATGAAAGCACTAAAACATCTCAATAAATACTTTTTAAAATATAAATACCGATTAATTATCGGTGTTATTATTACCATTTTCGCAAAAATATTTGCGCTTTTTACACCAAGGCTAGTTGGTAGTTCTATAAATGTAGTTTCAGATCGATTGGATGGTAAAATAACTGAGGCTGTTTTTCGAAGTGAATTAATGATTAATATTCTTTTATTAATAGGTGCTGCAGTTATCGCAGGTCTTTTCACTTTTTTAATGCGACAAACTATAATTAATGTATCTCGATATATTGAATATGATCTGAAAAACGAAATTTATAAACATTACCAAGTTCTATCTCTAAACTTTTATAAGTCTAATAGAACAGGTGATTTAATGAATCGTATTAGCGAAGATGTTGGTAAAGTACGAATGTATGTTGGCCCTGCCTTAATGTACACTATCAATACAATTACATTATTTACTGTGGCGATAATCTATATGACCAGCACAGCACCTAAGTTAACCTTGTACACCTTATTACCTTTGCCAGTTTTATCAATTGCAATTTATAAATTAAGCCGATTGATTAATAAGCGAAGTACTATTGTACAGCAGTCTTTATCTACACTATCCACCTATACTCAAGAAACTTTTAGTGGAATTTCTGTGATAAAGTCTTATGGTATTGAAACAAGAACCAATACAGAATTTAAACAGTTGTCGGACGAAAACCGTGAAAAACAAATTGACTTAACCAAAGTACAAGCTTTGTTCTTTCCTTTAATGATATTATTAATAGGGATTAGTAATTTAATTGTTATTTACATTGGAGGTCTACAATACATGAATGGTGAAATTGAAAAAATTGGAACCATAGCAGAATTTATTATCTATGTAAACATGCTAACTTGGCCAGTTGCCACAGTAGGTTGGGTGACTTCATTAGTACAACAAGCAGAAGCTTCTCAAGAACGAATTAACGAATTTTTAAATACTGAACCAGACATTAAAAATAAAACTATTGAATTAACTCCTATAAAAGGTGATATTGAATTTAAAAATGTGTCTTTCGTTTATCCAGACACAAATATTGAAGCTTTAAAAAATGTTACTTTTAAAGTAAAGTCTGGTGAAACATTAGCTATCCTAGGAAAAACAGGCTCGGGAAAATCTACAATTTTAGATTTAATAGGGCGTCTCTATGATATTGATAACGGTGAAATATTTGTGGATGGTAAAAAGATTTCAGATTTAAATCTTAACAGTCTTAGAGAGAGTATTGGCTATGTTCCACAAGATGCGTTTTTATTCTCAGATACTATTGAAAACAACATTAAGTTTGGTAAAGAAGAAGCTACTGAACAAGAGGTTATAGAAGCTGCGAAGAATGCACGCGTCCATAAAAACATTATTGGTTTTAAGAATGGTTATGACACCATCTTAGGAGAACGTGGCATTACCTTATCTGGTGGTCAAAAACAACGTGTATCTATTGCTAGAGCCATAGTTAAAAAGCCAGATATTTTATTATTTGACGACTGTTTGTCTGCCGTAGATACAGAAACAGAAGAGAAAATTCTAAAAAATCTAGTAAACCTTACTAAAGGTAAAACAACAATAATTGTAAGTCATCGTGTATCATCAGCGAAAAATGCAGACAAAATTATTGTCTTAGAAGACGGCAAAGTAACACAAACAGGAAGTCACGTAAGTCTTATCAATACAGAAGGTTACTACAAGGAATTATATACTAAACAACTCTCTGAAAAAGAAAAGTAAAATTTAGTTGGCTAGGTTACTTTTTTTTTGGATTTTTGAGTAGAATTAAAAAATAATTGAGTTATGAGTGATTATGGAATGATGGACAAAGAAGAAATATATTCTAAAGTATTACGTGCTGGGAGAAGAACCTATTTCTTTGATGTTAGAGCAACCAAAGCCAATGATTATTATTTAACAATTACGGAAAGTAAAAAGTTTACCAATGACGATGGTTCTTTTCACTACAAAAAACATAAAATCTACCTTTACAAAGAGGATTTTGCTGAGTTTAGAGAGAATTTAATCGAAATGACAGATTATATCATTAACGAAAAAGGTGAAGAAGTGATAAGTGAGCGTCATCAAAAAGATTTTAAGCGCGAAGATGATTTTGTAGCTCAAGAGGCAAAAACACCAGAAGACACAAATGGTACAGATAGTTTTACAGATATCAGTTTTGATGATATTTAAGACTAACTTAAGCTAAAAAATAAAAAAACCGTTACAAAGTGTAACGGTTTTTTTATTTTTAGCATTAAACCAACAAATTAGCTATGCATAAAATCACACTCTTAATTCTTTTAGTTACCTCTTCCCTATTCTCTCAAACACAAACTGATTTATCGTATTACTTACCACAAGACATAAAATATAATGCAAGTATTCCTACACCAGAAAGTGTAATTGGTCATAATGTTGGTGAATGGCACATTACCCACGATAAGCTCGTTCAATATATGTATGCTTTGGCAGAAGCCTCAGACAGAATAACCATTAAAAGCAGAGGCGAAACATTTGAAGGCAGACCTATATTATTGCTAACTATTACATCTCCTGAAAATCATGAAAATATTTATCCCATACAATCTGAGCATATAAATGCAACAGAAAGCAATTCTAAAGCTGCAGAGAATAGACCAATAGTTGTTTATCAGGGATTCTCTATTCATGGTAATGAACCAAGTGGCTCAAATGCAGCCTTGTTAGTTGCGTATTATTTAGCTGCTGGTGAAGGCACTGCGATAGACAACTTACTAAATAATACTGTAATTCTTTTCGATCCATCGTTTAATCCAGATGGATTACAACGTTTCGCTTATTGGGCAAACACAAATAAAAACATTAATCTTAATCCAGATCCTAATGATAGAGAATATAGTGAAGTTTGGCCAGGAGGCAGAACGAACCACTATTGGTTTGATATGAATAGAGATTGGTTACCAGTTCAGTTACCGGAATCTAGAGCACGCATCAATTCATTCCATAATTGGTTACCAAATATATTAACGGATCATCATGAAATGGGAACCAACGCTAGTTTCTTTTTTCAACCTGGTATACCTACTCGTACGCATCCTCTAACACCCAAATTAAATCAAGAATTGACCAAAGGTATTGCTACGTATCATGCAAAAGCTTTTGATAAAATAGGATCATTATATTATTCTGAAGAAGATTATGACGATTTCTACTATGGCAAAGGCTCAACATTTCCAGACATAAATGGAAGTATTGGTATTTTATTTGAACAAGGCAGTTCTCGTGGACATATTCAAGAAAGTGATAATGGTATTTTAACCTTTCCATTTACAATAAGAAATCAGTTTACGGCAGCATTATCAACACTTGAAGCTGCAAATGGTATGAAAAGTAAAATCTTAGAATATCAGCAGAACTTCTTTAACAAAGCTCGAAATGAAGCAAAAAAAGAAGGTAATAATGCTATAGTTTTTGGTGATGAAAAAGATGCCGCAAAATCGTATCATTTAGCGGAAATATTAAAACGTCATAGAATTAAATTTCACGAGGTAAAATCTAATTTTACAGAAAATGGAAAAAACTATAAGAAAGGCTATAGTTATATCGTTCCAAAAAATCAGAAAAACACAAGATTAATTAATGCTATGTTTGAGAAGCGTACAACGTTTCAAGACAGTTTGTTTTATGATATTTCTGCATGGACATTTCCATTAGCATTTAATTTGGACTACACAGAAACAACTACTGCAAAAGCTGGTGTAGAAATAAAGGACTTACAACACCTTAAAGGTCATGTAACATCAAAGAGTTCTTATGCCTATTTATTTGAATGGAATGAATATTATTCTCCTAAACTATTAAACGCTATCTTAAAAAAAGGAATGAGAGCCAAGGTTAGCTTGAAAAAATTTAAAGCTAATGGTAAACAGTATGATTATGGTACCATAATGATTCCTGCCACAAATCAAGATATGTCTAGCGATGAAATTTATGCGTTTTTAAATAAACATGCGGAAAAAAGCCATATTAAAATTGATGCCGTTACAACAGGGTTAAACGATGGCATTGATTTAGGTAGTCGTAATTTTAAAACTTTAGAATTACCAAGAATAGCACTTTTAGTTGGTGACGGAATGACCTCTTACGATGCTGGTGAAATTTGGCATTTGTTAGACACGAGATACGATATTATTGCTACAAAACTAGATACTAAAAGCTTTAGTAAAGCAGATTTAAAACGCTATAATGCTATTATAATGGTTAACACAAAATCTGGATTAAATGAAAGTAATACTGTTAAATTAAAATCGTGGCTACAAGACGGAGGAACGTTGGTTGCTTATAAAAATGCTTTACGCTGGCTAAATAAAAAAGAGTTAATGAAAATTGACTTTAAAAAGAAAAAGCAAATTGCCAAAAACATAAGTTATGAGCAAGTTAGAGATTTTAAGGGTGCACAAGTAATTGGCGGAGCTATTTTTGAAACAAAACTAGATCGATCTCATCCAATAAATTTTGGATACAAAAACGATAAGTTAGCTATGTTTAGAAACTCTACAATTTTTGTGAATGCTGATAAAAACAGTTACAACAATCCAATACAGTACACAAAAAAACCATTACTCAGTGGTTATATATCTAAAGAAAATTTAGATAGTATTAGTAAAACTGTGCCATTAAAAATTGGGAAAATTGGAAAAGGAAAAATTGTTGCGTTTACTGATAACACTAATTTTAGAGCCTTTTGGTATGGTACAAATAAGTTATTGATGAATGCAATTTTCTTTAGAAAAGAGTTGTAGAAATTTGTATCACTACAAAATGTCTAGATTCTAAATTTTAAGAAACTACCATTCCGTTTTTAACCTTTGTTTCTGGGTGAAGTAGAAAGACATCGTGTTCTTTAACAGCTCCCATAACTAAACATTCGCTCATAAAATCGGCAATCTGTTTTTTAGGAAAATTGACTACTGCAACAATTTGTCGATTTAATAGCTCTTCTTTGGTATATTGAGTAGTTACTTGAGCTGAAGATTTTCTAACACCTAAATCCCCAAAGTCAATAATTAATTGATAAGCTGGTTTATTAGCTTTTGGAAAATCATTAACCTCAACAATAGTTCCGATTCTTAAATCGACCTTTGTAAAGTCTTCAAATGTTATTATATTATCCATTCTTTAAAGCTAAGAAATAAAAGCCAAAAAACATAATGTCTTTAACACCATCAAATATGTTGCCTTTAGGCACAAAAGCACCGGATTTCAATTTAGTAGATACTATTGATAATACTTCAAAATCACTAGAGGAATTAAAAGGTCTATCTGGAACCTTAGTAATGTTTATTTGCAACCACTGCCCTTTTGTAATTCATGTCAATTCACAGTTATCGCAATTAGCAAAAGATTATGTATCAAAAGGAATTAATTGCATTGCTATCTCAAGTAACGATGTAGATAATTATCCACAAGACGGACCGGAACTGATGAAACAAAATGCCAAAGATAACGCGTTTATTTTTCCGTATTTGTATGATTCTACTCAAGATGTCGCTAAAGCGTATGATGCGGCTTGTACACCAGATTTTTTCTTATTCAATGCCGATTTAGAATTAATTTACGCTGGGCAATTGGACGACTCTAGACCAGGAAACGGCAAGCCAGTTACAGGTAATGACTTAAGATTAGCGATGGATGCTTTAATTAGCCAGAAACCTATAAACCCAAATCAAAAACCAAGTATGGGATGTAACATAAAGTGGAAATAAAAAAGATGTTATTCCTTTTTATAAATGGTAGGTAAACTAATTTTAAAAATCACTGCCAATAATCTGATAGCAATAACAACACTTAAGGCAATGGCAAAAACGATATTTTGATCTCCAATAAATTCTCGTAAAACAAAATAAGTAACACCACCAAAAATACAAGCTGTTGCATACACTTCTTTTCTAAAAATTACTGGAATCTCGTTACATAATATATCGCGAATCACTCCACCAAAACAAGCTGTAATTGTACCTAATGCAATACAAATCATAGGATGTAAACCAACATTCAATCCTTTTTCAATTCCTATTACAGTATATAACCCAATTCCAATAGTATCAAACAAAAACAAAGATCGTCTTAGATGCTTTAATTGATTTCTAAATAATATTGCAATTGTAGCAGCAATGGCAATCACATAAATAAAAGTCATATTTGTCATCCAAAAAACAGGTGTAGCACCAAGAAGTAAATCACGCAAAGTACCTCCACCAACTGCAGTAACAAACGCAATAATAAATACACCAAATGGGTCCATTCGCTTACTCATAGCTACTAAGACTCCAGAAATGGCAAATGCAATTGTTCCTAAAATATCAATTGTTTGTATAAACATGGTTCGTTTTTATTTTAAAGGCTTTCAAACAAACGAAGAATAGACCTTTTTATACACTTCTATAGAAAATTGAGTGAACATATACTTACATGTTTTGAGTGTAATAATTATAGTCTTTTAATACGGTATCAATAAACTGAATATCGTATAATTTTGTTTCAATCTTAAGTGTATCGCAAATCTTATTCTTTAACAGAGTTAGTGTTTTAAAATCATTATTTCTCTTAGAAATAGTATAGGCTTCTTTTATTATCCTCACATCTTTATCTGTTAATTGAGTAACATTACTAAAAACAGGCATATAGTCATCCGTAATTTCTTCGAGAATTGTACTCGTTATTTTGTGCTTTTTCTTAACACTAATAACTACTGTACCAGCAGCAGAATCTCCGATACGCTGTTTTTTATCAGACAATAAAATACTTAATATGCCTATTGAAGGAGAAAATATCCATAAATCTACGATTCTAAGCATCCAACGTACAAATAAATTATACCATTCTGTTGGTGAACCATCAACGCGTACTACTTTAATTTTCATTATCATTTTTCCAACGGTTTGACCACCAAATATAATATGACAAATCAAGGAATAGAAAAAGGCAGGTAACATAAACAATCCTAAAAAACCGCGTTGTGTCCAACCATCTGCATCAAAAATTTCTGATATAGCCATTAGGTTTTCCATAATGGTCATATAAGTTATTAAAATGATACCATCAATTAAGAAAGCAACCATACGTTCTCCCAATCCAATTAACTTATAATCTAAGTTAACATTTTGTGCAGTGTTAATTGCTAATTTGCTCATTGAAATGTATATTCGTTTTAAATTAGAATGATTTATGCGCGAGGCGTCTTTCGTGAAACAAAATAAGGAAAAATGGATTGGATTTGAAAACGCATTAGATAATAATGTAAAAATAAATCCAGATGACTTAGCTTCTTATTACATACAGCTTACAAATGATTTATCTTATGCACAGACTTACTACCCTGAAAGTAAGACTTTGTTGTATCTTAATTCGTTAGCTTCACAAGCTCATCAAAAAATTTATATTACCAAAAAGGAATCTAAAAACAAGATTATTTCATTTTGGCGTTACGAGTTTCCGCTTTTTTTCTATCAGTATCAAAAAACACTACTTTACACTTTCTTAATTTTTATGTCAGCCGTAATTATAGGAGTGGTTTCTACACTTAATGATGACTCGTTTATTAGGTTAATCCTCGGTGATTCCTATGTTAATATGACTATTGAAAATATTGAAAAAGGAGAACCAATGGCTGTTTATAAAAGTGGTAGCAATATTGGATCCTTTTTAGGTATTACTATTAATAATATAAGAGTTGCCATTATTGCGTTTGCCCTTGGAGTTTTTTTTAGTGTAGGGACAATATATGTATTATTTAGTAATGGTATAATGCTTGGGGCATTTATTACTTTCTTTTATAACAACGGAATTTTAGAAAAAACTTCAACCGTTTGGTTACATGGCACAATTGAAATTTCAGTAATAGTTATTGCTGGTTGTGCAGGTTTGGTGATGGGAAATAGCTTTCTCTTTCCAAAAACCTATTCTAGACGAGTTGCTTTTATGAAAGGAGCTAAAGATGGTTTAAAGATTGTTGTTAGCACTATTCCTTTTTTTATTATTGCCGGTTTTATTGAAGGATTTATTACAAGATATGGTGAGCAAATACCTACACTTTTGGCCTATGGTATTATAATTATTTCACTATTTATTATTGTATATTATTATATTATTTACCCTATTACCTTGCATAAATCATCCCGTACAGCTACTATAGAAGTGCAATCTAATTTATTATCCAAATCCCAATTAACGTGAATAAAAAGTATATAGAATTAAGGGCCAGAAGTGCGTTTGGAGATATTATTAACACTTACTTTTTATTCCTAAAACATAATTTTAAAGCATATACCAATCTGTATTTAAGGTATAATGGTATAAGCATAATCCTAACACTAATTTGCTCATATTTATTAGTCACAGGCTTTATGGGTTTAGCAAGTAGCGACTTTAGATTTGGCATGAGTAACAATGTAGAAACAGAAAGCTACTTCATTGCAGGCGTTGTAATTCTAATATTAATAGTATTTGTGACATCTCTAGTTAACTATAGTTTCTCTAGTGCATATATTGCAGAATACGCAAATAACGATGGGATTATTGAATCAAAAAACATTTGGAATAGTATTATAAATAACATAGGCACTATTATTGTTTTCATCTTAATTGGTGCATTAATCTATGGTGCTTATCTCATAATTTCAATGATGATTTCCTTTATTCCATTATTAGGAATGATTATTCAATATGGATTAAGTTTTTCACTTGCTGCCATTTTCGGGTTAACTTTTATGTCTATTTTCTCTGCTCAGAAGAGTATTGGAGAAGCTATTTCTGAAGGATTCGATTTCACTTTTTCAAACTTTTGGCGTATCATTTTATTTGGTTTAGTAATTGGCATTCTTAATCTTATGATTTCTGCCTTAATAGTATCCATACCAAGTGTTATTATAGGAATTTATGTATACTTTTCTGTAGATAGTAATGTAGATTTAGCGACGAGCACTTTTACAACACTAGTATTTACTTTTGGTTTTGCAGCATTTTTATTGTCGTTTATTTATACACAAGCATTGTCTCAATTAGCATACGGTATTTTATACTATAATCTTAACGAAGTAAAATACAACGGTTTTCTTCAAAAGAAAATTGATCAAATAGGAGTTAATGAATAAACTTTCTTGTAAAAATATTAGTGCTTTGGTTACGGTAATTCCTTTCAGTTCAGTTTTATGGACCCAAGATAATGCGGTAAAAAAAGATTCCTCTAATATAGATGTTACATATTTTAAAGAAAATTTTAAAGAAAACTATTCTGGTGATGACTTTAATTACACATTAAATGATACTGGAGGCATTAATTTGATGCAACGCATTCTCAGAAAATTCTTTAATTGGATGAGTGACCTTTTTGGATTTGATATCGATTTTATAGATTACAAAACTTTAGAATATATAGTCTATGGATTGTTAGGAATTATTGTCTTATACCTTCTCATAAAATTTCTGTTACAAAACCCTGTTAGTTCTGTTTTTAAAACAGATACTAAAACTATTGATGGCTTTAGTTATGTTGAAGAAGACATAAAACAGATTGATTTTGACGAACTCATTAATAGTTCTCTTAAAGAGAAAAATTATAGATTGGCAACACGTTATCTATACCTCAAATCTTTAAAAGTTTTAGCCAACAAAAAAGCAATTGAATGGCATTATGAAAAAACCAATTCAGATTATTTAAATGAAATAAATAGCAGTAAACTAAAGGCATTATTTAAGCGTGTATCTTACATATACGACTATGTATGGTACGGTGAATTCCCAATTGACGAAGTCAGCTTCAACAGAAACAAGGACGATTTTAATGAACTCTTAAAAACATCCCAACATGGAAAAGCGTTCTAAAATAGCTCTCTATTTAATTGGTGCTGTGATTGTTTTTATGATGATAGCTGAAGTCACAAAACCAAAAGCCTTAAACTGGCGCGATTCATTTTCAGCAGCAGATAAAATCCCTTTAGGATGTTATATTCTTTTCAATGAACTTGAAACTTTTTCTAATGGAGATGTTTTGGTTTCTGAAAAATCAATTTATGAATATTTAAAGAAAGTAGATTCAACATCAACAAAATCTTTAGTATTTGTAAACAATAGAATTGGGTTTGATAAAGAAGAGTCTAATGTCTTAATGGATTTTGTAGAAAAAGGGAACTCTGTATTTATAAGTAGTACCTACTTCTATGGAAATGTTTTAGATACTCTAAATGTCAGTGTAGAGAGACAATATGCCAATATATATAGAAAAGAAGCTGAAAATAAATTTACAAGTCCTAGTCTTCAAAATAACAATCGTATATTCAAAGATGTTATTGAAAATAGTCATTTTGTTTCAATAGATACTTTAAACACAACTATTCTTGGTACTATTATAACCAAGAATGATGATGATATAGAAGAGACTAATGCTAATTTTATAAGAGTAAATGTTGGAGATAATAATGGACAATTTATTTTGCACGCCAATCCTTTTGCATTAACAAATTATCATCTTTTAAATGATAAGGAAGATTATGCTGCTACCGTCTTATCTTACTTACCAAAACAACAAATTATTTGGGATAACAATTATAAAAGTGGTAGAAAAGTAATAACTAGTCCTTTGCGATACATTCTACAGAACAAAGCACTAAAATGGGCATTTTACATTAGCATGTTTGGATTAGTTTTGTTTGTAGTTTTTAGAGGTAAGCGCACTCAACGTATAATACCTGTTATTAATAAACTTGAAAATGCTACCGTAGATTTCACAAAAACTATAGGAGAACTCTACTACCAACATGGTGATTTTTCAAATATTATTGAGAAAAAGATTCAATATTTTTTAGAGTTCGTTAGAACCAACTACTATTTAGATACTAATAAATTAAATCCAGCTTTTATAGAAAAATTAGCTGTAAAATCGAGTAACACTAAAGAAAACACAAAAGCTCTTGTAGATTACTTGGTCTTTTTAAAATCAAAAACTACTCATAGTGAGCAAGAACTCATTGAACTTAATAAAAAAATAGAACACTTTACTAAACAGAAGCTATAATGGAAGAACAAAACACAACTTCATCAGAAGATTTAAATGACACAATAAATAGTAACGTAAATGATACTAAAGAAACCTCAGATAATACTACTGACGATTTTAAAAGCAGAATCGACTTAAAGCCATTACAAGATAGTGTTGCACAAATTAAACAAGAAATTTCAAAATTCATTGTAGGTCAAAATGAAATGATAGAACTTTTAATAATTTCTATCTTAACCAATGGTCATTCATTGATAGAAGGAGTTCCAGGTGTAGCGAAAACTGTAACTGCAAAGTTATTAGCCAAAACTATGGATGTTGATTTTAGTAGAATCCAATTCACACCAGATTTAATGCCTAGTGATATATTAGGAACTTCAATTTTTAATGTAAAATCAAGTGAGTTTGAATACAAAAAAGGACCTATTTTCTCTAACATTGTTTTGATTGATGAAATTAACAGAGCACCAGCAAAGACACAAGCTGCATTATTTGAAGTAATGGCCGAGCGTCAGATTACAATGGACGGAACACGTTACGAAATGTCACTACCTTTTTTAGTTTTTGCAACTCAAAACCCAATTGAACAAGAAGGAACATATCGTCTGCCAGAAGCGCAATTAGATCGTTTTCTATTTAAAATAGAGGTTGATTATCCATCTTTAGAGGATGAAGTTCAGATCTTAGTTGATAATCATCACAGACATGATAATATGGATTTTAATACCATATCATCTGTGCTATCAGCCGTAGATATAAAAAAATATCAAGATTTAATTAAACAAATAGTAGTTGAAGATAATCTCTTAAACTATATCGCCTCAATAATCCATAATACAAGGACAAATGCTAATTTATATCTAGGAGCATCTCCAAGAGCATCTATTGCCATTTTGAATGCAGCGAAAGCAAATGCTGCAATTCAAGGAAGAGATTTTGTGACTCCAGATGATATAAAACAATGTACAAAAGCCGTTTTAAAACATCGTTTAGTTTTAACTCCTGAGCGAGAAATGGAAGCTTTTACAGTAGATAAAGTTGTAGATCAAATACTTGAAACAATAGAGATTCCAAGATAGTGAAACGTTTCTTTAAACATACTTACTTAACCTTCCGGTTTTTCCTAATAGCTTTGGTATTTGTTGCACTTTTCATTTTAGCATACATTTATCCAGGATTATTAAGCATTGTTACCATATTATTCTTCGTTGTTATTGGTTTAGTTGCAATAGACTTTATCTTGCTGTATAAACAAAAAGGTATTATAGCGTCTCGTGTTTTACCAGAAAAATTGAGTAATGGAGATGATAACCCTATTAAGTTAACACTTCAAAACAGCTATAATTTTAAAACCGATTTACTATTAATTGACGAGTTGCCTTTTCAATATCAAAAACGCGATTTTGAAATCAACACTCAACTCAACTCACACGATAAAAAGAAAATTAATTACACTCTAAGACCTTTAGAGCGTGGCGAGTATTATTTTGGAAATCTAAACATCTACGCTAACTCACCAATTGGCTTGGTAACCAGACGTTATCAGTTTGCTAAAGATGCTATGGTACCCAATTACCCTTCGTTTTTACAATTACGTAAGTATATGCTTTTAGCCTTTTCAAATAAACTATTTGAATATGGTTTAAAGAAAATAAGACGCATAGGTCATACCATGGAGTTTGAGCAAATTAAAGATTACGTCAATGGTGATGACATTAGAAGCATTAACTGGAAAGCAACAGCCAAGCGTAATCAGCTAATGGTGAATCAATTTCAGGATGAACGCTCCCAACCAATTTACAGCGTTATTGATAAAGGTAGAGCTATGAAAATGCCATTTGGAGGGATGAGCCTATTAGATTATTCCATCAATGCAACACTGGTTATTAGTAATGTAGCTTTAAAAAAGCAGGATAAAGCAGGCATGTTTGCATTCTCTAGAAAAACTGAAAATAAAGTGGTTGCAGAGCGCAGACCATCTCAAATGAATAAAATTCTAGAAACCTTATATAATGTGAATACTGATTTTTCGGAATCTGATTTTTCGAGACTTTATATTGATATAAAGCGAAGTATTACACAACGAAGTTTATTGCTACTTTATACCAATTTTGAAACGCTTGACGCCTTACATAGACAACTACCATATTTAAAGGCTATTGCTCAAAATCATTTATTAGTAGTTATCTTTTTTGAAAACACTGAACTGTATAAACTTACAAAGATTGAAGCTTCTAATACATTTGAAATTGTTCAAAAAGCAGTAGCTGAAAAGTTTATGTACGAAAAGAAACTGATAGTGAACGAACTTCAAAAACATGGAATACAATCCATTTTAACTCCGCCTGAAAAGTTAACTATAAATACTATTAATAAGTACTTAGAGATTAAAGCAAGAGGTCTTCTTTAGATTAGTTTTTACAACTCATCCTATTAAAGTTACAATTCGGTAACTACTATTATTTATAATTGAAGTATTGTCAGATATTTGATTCATCAAACAAAACCAATCAATAAAACACAATCATCATGAAATCAAAGATTCACGAACTCATTAAGAACAATAGAAATATTGTGAGTAAAAATTTAATTTTAACATTCGCACTAGTATTAACTTCATTATTTGGCTTTTCTCAAGACACTGGTATCACAATTTCAGTAACTATAGATAATGTTAAAAATGATACCGGAAAAGTAATAATGGGTCTGCACACTAAAGACACTTTTATGAAAGGTCAAGGTGTAATGAGCGCTGAAACCGAAATAAAAGATGGAAAAGTTACCATTACATTTAAAAACGTTGAACCTGGCGACTATGCAATTATGGCATTACACGATGAAAATGGAAATCAAAGAATGGACTTTAGAGAAAATGGAATGCCATTAGAATCTTACGGTATGTCTAATAATGTAATGTCTTTTGGACCACCAATTTATGACGACGCAAAATTTATAGTAGAAGATAAGGACTTAGAACTAAATATTAGATTCTAATCTAATACTCATCAATCAATTAATTAAATTAAAAGCCTTCAAATTTGAAGGCTTTTTTAGCTTATTAACTTTTGTTAATAACTACGGTTTATAAGTTGTTGATATCTATACTGTTAAAATAATAGGTTTTTCGTAATTATCTTATAAATTAGCTGAACAATTAGCAACAGACCTAGTTTGGTTTTAAAAGTAATTTTGAATTTATGTTAATTGTTATAAAGAAACGTTCTTTATTTATTGAGGTTGTTTTTGGAGGTTGAAGAACCGCTTGTGTAGACAATTGTTGGAAATTTAACCATGAAGCTTAGTGGATATAGCATGCATTGTAGGTTATATGTAAGAAGTGGAAAACTTAGAAAAAGTAGCAGAATCGAAAGTGAACGCGAAAAAGAAGAGCAATGTTTTAGAACGTATTAGACACGCAAGTGAATGATAAAAGAAAAAGCATCAAGAAAAGCAAACTTAAGAAACTTAGTAATATCAGGTCAATACATTTTGAAAGATATGAAACGTTTCATTGAAGCAGAAAAGCTTGAACTGAAAAGGATGATGGTGTTAAAACCATGCAACTGAGTTAGTGCAAACTAAATAAGTCACGTAAGTACTGTTTCAAAAAAGAAGCCATGTCAGAGCAGTTTTACTGTAGTGATATGGCTTTTTGTTTTGATAAAACTTTAGAGTTTTGTCATCCTGAACCTGTTTCAGGATATCATATAATCTTCAAATCTTGAAAGCAACTAAATTAGTTAGAATCTTTCGTATTCTTGCAATATGAATCTACCACTTATTGACAATCAAAATTTTGAAAACAAGAATTACATTCTAGATCAATTACTAAAAGGAGAATACAGTGACTGTACATTTAGAAATTGCAACTTTGAAAATTCAGACCTCTCTAATATAACTTTTTTAGAGTGTGATTTTATTGGTTGTAATCTTAGCAATGTCAACGTAATGCATACTACTTTTAATGATATAACTTTTAAGGACTGTAAATTAGTAGGTGTTTTATTTCAAAATTGTAATGCTTTCTTGTTAGCATTCAATTTTTCTGATTGTACCTTACATCTAAGTTCTTTCTATCAATTGAGAATAAACAACACCAAATTTTCAAATTGCAAAATGCATCAGGTAGATTTTACAGAGTCTGAAGCGAAAAACTCGTCGTATTTAAATTGTGACTTAAAAGATGCCATTTTCGATAATACCACCTTAGAAAATGCAGATTTTTTAACAGCTTATAATTTTTCAATTAATCCATCGGTTAACCAAATGAAAAATGCAACATTCTCAAAAGAAAACTGTTTTGGGTTACTAAATGCTTTTAATATTAGAATAAAGTGACATTCTAAATCTACGTCAATCTTATTGTCATATTAATAAAATATTTAGCACTTTACTGTTAATCTAATACTATGAAAACGTTATCGTTTTTGTATATTTGCACAGCTAAATTTTAAGCTAAATATCATTCAAAATATTTTCAAAATTTATGACTAAAACAGCAAAGATTGTTTATACAAAAACTGACGAAGCGCCAGCTTTAGCAACACGTTCATTTTTACCAATTGTTCAATCATTTACCAAATCTTCGGGTATTATCATTGAAACTAAAGATATATCACTAGCGGCTAGAATTTTAGCTACATTCCCTGATTTTTTAACTGAAGATCAAAAAATAACTGATGCTTTAGCAGAATTAGGTGAATTAGCAAAACAACCTGAAGCTAATATTATAAAACTACCAAATATTAGTGCTTCTATACCACAACTTACAGATGCAATAGAAGAATTACAAGCTAAAGGTTATAAGCTTCCTGACTATCCAGACGAGCCAAAATCTGATGTTGAAAAAGAAATAAAATCACGCTACGATAAAATTAAAGGTAGTGCTGTTAATCCTGTTTTAAGAGAAGGAAATTCAGATAGACGTGCACCAAAAGCAGTTAAGAATTACGCTAAGAAAAACCCACATAGTATGGGCGCTTGGTCATCGGATTCTAAAACACATGTGGCTACTATGTCTCATGGTGATTTTGCACATAATGAAAAATCAATAACATTGGCTGATGCCGCAACTGTAAAAATCATACATACTGATACTCGTGGTAATCATACCACTTTAAAGGATAACCTAAGTATTCTTAAAGGTGAAATTATTGATGCTACTGTAATGAGTAAAAAAGCTTTACTAGAGTTTTTAGAGCATGAAGTACAAGATGCTTTAGATAAAAGCGTACTGTTTTCATTACATATGAAGGCAACCATGATGAAAGTCAGTGACCCAATCATTTTTGGACATGCTGTCCGTGTGTTTTTTAAGCATTTATTTGAAAAACATGGTGAGACATTCGAAAAAATTGGTGTGGACGTTAATAATGGATTCGGAAACTTACTTGAAAAATTAAGTGAATTACCTGATGATCTGCATAATGAAATAAGAGATGATATTAGGTATGCACTTCACCATGGTGCAGATTTAGCAATGGTTAATAGCGATCGTGGTATTACTAATCTTCATGTACCGAGCGATGTCATCATCGATGCTTCTATGCCTGCAATGATTAGAACTTCTGGTCAAATGTGGAATGCAGAAGGCAAACAACAAGATACCAAAGCAGTTATACCAGATAGTAGTTATGCTGGTGTGTATATTGCAACAATAAATTTCTGTAAAAAACATGGCGCGTTTGATCCTACAACTATGGGAACCGTCCCTAATGTTGGTCTTATGGCTCAAAAAGCGGAAGAATATGGATCACATGATAAAACTTTCGAAATTGCATCAAAAGGAAAAGTACAGGTTATTGATACTGATGGATCAGTATTAATAAGTCATAAAGTTGAAGAAGGTGATATTTGGAGAATGTGTCAGGTAAAGGATGCACCTATTCAAGACTGGATAAAATTAGCTGTAACCAGAGCTAAAGCTTCTCAAACTCCAGCAGTTTTCTGGTTAGATAAAAAAAGAGCTCATGATGCTGAGTTAATTAAAAAAGTGAATTTATACTTACCCAATTATGACACTATAGGATTAGATATTAGAATATTATCGCCTATTAAAGCTACTAATTTCACATTAGAGCGTATTAAAGATGGTAAAGACACCATTTCTGTAACAGGTAATGTGCTAAGAGATTATTTAACGGATTTATTCCCAATTTTAGAAGTTGGAACAAGTGCAAAAATGCTTTCTATTGTTCCATTAATGAATGGAGGAGGTTTATTTGAAACTGGAGCTGGAGGCTCTGCACCAAAACACGTTCAGCAATTTGTAGAAGAAAATCATTTACGTTGGGATTCTTTAGGTGAATTTTTAGCGTTAGCTGTATCTCTAGAGCATTTTGCAGAAGTTAATAACAATGAAAAAGCCAGAATTTTAGGAGAAACCTTAGATGATGCTTCTGATAAGTTATTAGAAAACAAAAAAGGACCTTCAAGAAAGGTAAACGAACTGGACAATAGAGGAAGCCATTTCTATTTAGCACTTTATTGGGCAGAAGCTTTAGCTAACCAAACTAAAGATGCTGATTTGAAAGCTGAATTTACAATCCTATACAATGACTTAGCATCTAATGAAGAAGCGATTATTAAAGAGCTAATTGATTGTCAAGGTAAGAACATTGATATTAAAGGTTATTATCTTCCAAATGAAGAACTAATCTCTAACGCAATGAGACCAAGCAATGTTTTTAATACTGCTATAAATAGTTAATACTATAAGATTATGTTAAAAGCTTCCTTTCGGAAGCTTTTTTTTTACTTTTAATTTCTTTTTAAGATAATTAAATTGAGAGTGAATCGTCTCGATATTAACTGCATCATCAATCAAAAATAGAACCAAATAATATGGTATCATTTCTTAGAAGCATTCTACTTTTGTTCATATTATGTCCTACTATTCTTTTAGCTCAAGATAAGTTCACAATCAGCGGAACTTTAACGGATAACGAAAGCAATGAAACGCTAATTGGAGTTAATATTATAGTTCCAGATTTACAAACAGGAACAGTAACCAATGAGTATGGTTTTTATTCACTCACACTTCCTTCTGGAACCTACAAAATACAAATAAGCTATTTAGGATTTAAAACAATTACTGAAACAATAGTCTTAAATAAGGATTTATCAAAAAACTATAAACTTAGTGAATCTGCTGAAAGTCTAGATGAAGTAGTTATTGAAGAAAACATAGGGAAATTAAATATTAAAAAACCACAAATGAGTGTAAACTCATTATCTATAAACACTATAAAACAGCTACCTGTGGTTTTAGGCGAGGTTGATGTTATTAAATCTATTACGCTTTTACCTGGAGTCACAAATGCTGGCGAAGGATCTTCAGGCTTTAATGTTAGAGGTGGTGCAGCAGATCAAAATCTCATACTTTTAGATGAAGCTACAATTTTTAATTCGTCACATTTATTTGGCTTCTTTTCAGTTTTTAATCCTGATGCTATTAAAGATATTAAGTTATTTAAAGGAGGTATTCCAGCTAAATATGGAGGACGTGTATCTTCCGTTTTAGACATCTATCAGAAAGAAGGGAATAGCAATACGTTTCACATCAATGGTGGTATAGGTTTAGTGTCTAGTAGATTATTGGCAGAAGGCCCTATTAAAAAAGAGAAAGGGTCTTTTTTAATAGGAGGTCGCAGTAGCTATGCTCATTTGTTTTTACCACTGTTCGATTTAGATAATATTGCTTATTTCTACGATTTAAACACAAAGTTGAGTTATCGATTAAATGACAGCAATAGTATTTTCCTTTCAGGTTACTTTGGTAGAGATGTATTTTCAATATCTGACAGTTTTGAAAATACTTATGGAAATAGTGTTATAAATTTTAGATGGAACCATTTATTCTCTGATAAATTATTTTCAAATCTTTCGCTTATTTATTCTGATTACGACTATGATTTAGAACTCTCTTTTGTGGAATTCGATTGGCAATCTGGTATTAGTAATTTTAATGTAAAATATGATTTAAAGAATTATATAAACAACAACTTTAAGCTCGAATATGGACTAAATAGTATCTATTACAAATTTAATCCAGGTGAAATTAACCCAACTACAGAAGATTCTGGTATTAATCATTTCAAACTGATAGATAAATATGCATTTGAGAATGCCATTTATATAGATGCTGAACAAAAATTGAATGATAATCTTTCAGTTTCTTATGGAGCTCGTTTCAGTATATTCCATCGCTTAGGGCAAGATGAGCTAAATATTTATGAGAACAACCAAGCATTAAATTTTAATTCAGAATTACAGATTTATGAAAAAGCTGATCCAATTAGTACTCAATCATATAATCATAGCGATGTAATTGAATCCTTTGCAAATTTTGAACCTCGATTTTCATTAGCTTATCAACTTTCTAACAATTCTTCTATAAAAGCGAGTTATAATCGCATGAGCCAATATTTACATTTATTATCTAACACAAGTTCACCAACTCCGTTAGATGTTTGGTCTCCAAGCGGAAAATACATAAAGCCTCAAATACTGGATCAAGTTGCCATTGGTTATTTTAAAACATTTAGTGACAATAATTATTCTTTAGAAGTAGAGAGCTTCTATAAAACAATAGACAATCGAATAGATTATATTGATGGAGCTGACCTTATAGCAAATAATGCAATAGAACAAGTAATTTTAAATGGCGAAGCAAGAGCTTATGGTTTAGAGGTTTTATTTAGAAAAAATGAAGATCGTTTTAAAGGATGGTTAGCTTATACCTTGTCTAAATCTGAACAGAGAACGCCTGGAAGAACTAATGAAGAAACTGGAATAAATAATGGCGAATGGTACAGAACAGCCTTTGATAAAACGCATGATATATCATTAACAACTAGTTATGAATTAAATAAAAAATGGACATTTAATAGTAATTTTTTATTTCAAACAGGGCAACCAGCTACATTCCCAAATGGACAATATCAATATAATGATCTCATAATTCCTAGTTTCGAGATTCGAAACTCTAGTCGTTTACCATCCTATCATAGATTTGATATATCTGCAAATTATAATCCAAATCCACAAAGTACTAAACGCTGGAAAAGCGAATGGGTTTTTGGGATATATAATATATATAACAGACGAAACGCAGCAAGCATATCATTTAGAGAAAACAGAATATCTGGAAATAACGAAGCGGTTAGGCTAGCAATTTTTGGAATAGCACCTTCAGTTTCGTATAATTTTAAATTTTAAAAGTATGAGAAAACTAATAGCAATATTACTTTTAATAGTTTTTACATCTTGTGAAGATGTTATAGACGTAAATCTAAATACAACTGAACCACGACTTGTAATTGAAGCTTCCATCAACTGGTTTAAAAATACAGCAGGTAACGAGCAACAAGTAAAACTCTCTTTGTCTGCACCGTTTTTTGATGATGAAATTCCTCCAGCAAATGGAGCAATTATTGAAATTACTGATACAAACAATAATGTATTCAATTTTGTTGAAGATGGAATTACAGGTATATATAGAAACTCTAACTTTAGTCCTGTTTTAAATGATATGTATTCATTAACAATAGAATATAATGGCGAAACATATACTGCAACTGAAACACTAAAATCAGTTTCATCTATAGATTATATTGAACAGAATAATGATGGTGGTTTTAGTGGTGAAGATATTGAATTGAAGGCATATTATACGGATCCTCTAAATGAGGAAAATTATTATTATTTCGAATTTATTAGTGATATTCCAGTAATTCCAACTTTAGAAGTGTATAATGACGAATTCACAAATGGGAATCAAATATTTGGGTTTTACACTGAAGAAGATTTAGAACCTGGAGATGAAGTCATTATTAGAAATTATGGTGTTTCAGAACGTTTCTATGAATTTATGTTTATCCTTTTACAACAAGGTAGTGAAGATGGTGGAGGGCCTTTTGAGACACAACCTGCAACTGTTCGTGGTAACTGTATTAATGAATCTAACCCAGAAAATTCCCCGTATGGTTATTTTAGATTATCAGAAGTTGATGAGTTGGTTTATATCGTTGAATAATGAAAGTATTTGTATCTTTAAAGCATGACGTTTACTAAAACTACTGAGCAAGACTCAGATTATAACAACCTCGAGAATATGTCAATTAATGAGATTGTTGCTAACATAAATAATGAAGATAAAACTGTACCTCTAGCTGTAGAAAAAGAAATACCTCAAATTGAAGCAATCATAAATCAGGTTGTACAAAAACTAAAAAATGGTGGACGTCTTTTTTATATTGGATCAGGCACAAGTGGACGTTTAGGCATTCTTGATGCCTCAGAGTGCCCACCAACGTTTGGTGTCTCACATGAATTGGTAATTGGTTTAATTGCTGGCGGAGATAAAGCAATAAGAAAAGCTGTTGAAAACGCTGAGGATTCTACTACACAAGGCTGGAAAGATTTGGAGTCTTTCAATGTTTCCAGTAAAGATATTGTCATTGGCATTGCTGCCTCAGGTACTACGCCTTATGTTATACATGCCTTAAAAAAATGTAATGATAATAATATTATTACTGGCTGTATTACTTGTAATAAAAATAGCCCATTGTCATTAGTTTCAAATTTCCCTATAGAAGTAATTGTTGGTCCAGAATTTCTAACTGGTAGTTCTAGAATGAAAGCTGGAACGGCTCAAAAGCTCGTTCTTAATTTAATTACTACGACAACAATGATTCAATTAGGCAAAGTAAAAGGCAACAAAATGGTGGATATGCAATTAAGCAACGATAAATTAGTTAATAGGGGTGTTAAAATGATAATGAACGAACTAAAAGTAACTCAAGAAAAAGCTTTAGACCTGTTGACTAAATATAAAAGTGTTCGTGAAAGTATAAAATATGGAAGGAACTGAACGAACCGATAAGGACATTTTAAACAAAGGCTTAAAACAAATGGGCATATGTCTTTTTCTTATGTTTGCGGGTCCAACTATATTGCATTTAACATTAGATAATAAAGATAAACCTCTTTATATTCCGCTTCTTATTTTATCAATAATATTATGTGTTTCTGCTATTGTATTTTTATTTATTGGAATCAATACTATTATGAATAGTATGTTTAAAAAGAAAAAATAACAATTCTTTTTTTTAAAGCTTTTTATTAGGAAACTGTCCCTTAGAAGTTTTAAAACAAAAAGAAGTTCATACTAGCTAATCAAGTAAGGGTATCATAAATACTAAAATGTATATAAACAAAAAAAAAGACTCAATCATATGATTGAGTCTTTCAAAAAAGGCGGTGACCTACTCTTCCACAGTAAGCAGTACCATCGGCGCAAACGGGCTTAACTACTCTGTTCGGAATGGTAAGAGGTGAGCCCCGTCGCTATAACCACCTTAAAAGGTTAGTATATAGTTTTTGGTCTTTAGTAATTAGTTATCTAATCACATCATATCAAAAAATCTAAATACTGTAGCTAAAAGCTACTAATATCTTAACATATTGAAAAAGGACGTTATACGTCTTATACATGAATTATAATTTTATGTACTCTAAAAAAACTGTCGTACAATAAGCCTATGGGTTATTAGTACTACTTGGCTATGACATTACTGCCTTTACACCTATAGCCTATCAACGTGGTCATCTTCCACGACCCTTTAAAGAAATCTCATCTTGTGGTGGGTTTCGCGCTTATATGCTTTCAGCGCTTATCCCTTCCGAACGTAGCTACCCAGCAATGCTCCTGGCGGAACAACTGGTACACCAGAGGTTCGTCCAACTCGGTCCTCTCGTACTAGAGTCAGATCCACTCAAATTTCTAACGCCCACAGTAGATAGAGACCGAACTGTCTCACGACGTTCTGAACCCAGC